>ERZ1673702.204-NODE-204-length-97149-cov-7.066266_pt1 | contig 97149 bp, 92 predicted proteins | sample MGYA00580232_ERZ1673702 | MGnify/ENA primary metagenome ERZ1673702 (study PRJEB41218, sample SAMN15661792) | gut metagenome | host: Homo sapiens | place: Canada: London | collected 2015-08-20/2019-03-30 | study: EMG produced TPA metagenomics assembly of... | reverse complement strand
CGTTCGGATCCTCAATCGCCCTTCTCAACGCTTTTTTTATATCTTCTACTCCCACCGGTTTAAATTCAAACAGTGAACAACGACTCACGATAGCACGGGTCATACTATAGGTCGGCGACTCTGTAGTTGCCCCTATCATGATTAATTTTCCGGATTCCAGCACTTCAAGTAATGAGTCGCTTTGAGCCTTATTCCATCTATGCACCTCATCCAACAAAAGATAGGTCTTTTTGCCGAACATCTCAAAAGTTTTTTTAGCTTCGCTAATCACCCCTTTGATATCTGCGACCCCGCTTGAAACTGCATTCATAGCAACAAAGTTGCCACCGGTCGTCTGAGCGATGATATGCGCAAGAGTCGTCTTGCCTGTTCCCGGAGGGCCGAAGAAAATACAGCTCGGGACTTTTTTGGCTTGAATCAGTCGGCGAAGGAGTTTTCCCTCGCCGAGAATATGTTGCTGACCGACAAAATCGTCCAAACTTGTCGGGCGCATTTTTTCGGCTAACGGTTTAAGATTGTCGTGCATATGTGTAAATAAGTTATCCATTTTTTATCAACTTCCTGTGACTATTTATTCTCTCCGCTGTAAGTGCTAATTTTTTATCTTCAATCAATTTATTTACAATTTTTCTGCACGTATAATCATTGATTGCAAACGCCTTTCTTACTTCATAATAGCACCGCGGAGTCGTACAAAATTCAATTATTTCCTCATTCGTTGGAAGGGTTTTCTTTTCAATACTTCCTTCTTGCGGAATTTTACTTCTGACCAGCTTTTTATGTATTATTGTACCGCCTATTTTCGTACTTTTGGTATAAATCAATTTTCCTTGCTCTATGATAGGATTTAACACTTTGTAAAGTAAGTCCTGTCCGACCGCAAAATAATTTTTGATTTCTTCTTTTGTCCGCGGTGTTTCACAATAGGTTAAGATTGTTTCTTCCATAAAAGGCTGATAACCGGCACACGATTCCGCTACGACATATTTCTGCATCTTGTAAAGCGGATCGTGCGGATAGAGCAATTTAATTTTGCCTTGATCTATCAGCGGCTGCACTGCCCGCTTTCTCACAATATCGTAACCTGCCAGCCCTACATGATCTTTAATCTCTCCTAAACTGCGCGGCACTTTACAAAACTTTAACGTCATCCGTTCCAGTTCCAAATGCCTTTCCGTCTTAGCCAGTTGCACCATTGTTTCTTCTAATTCCGCAGTGATCTCCACTTCGGCATTCAGATATCTTTGCAAATTGCTTCTCGGCGTTTCAGGATATATGAACTTCAATTTTCCCTGTTGCATTAAAGGTTTCGTAAATCGCGCTTGTATGCTCTTCTTGTTCTTGATTCCCAAAAACGCCTTTAAGTCGATAATGCTTCTGGGAACCCTGCAATAATCCAACAACTCTTCTTCTATCGTCCGTCCCGTCTTTTTATTGACGGTTTTCAGAGTCTTAAAGACATCTAATTGTATATCACGGGTAATATAAATAAATTTATGTTTGTACAAGGTAGGTGCCAATGTCTATTGCGGGGAGAAGGGAATCGCTCTGGGTCTTATTGAAACGGTGGCACTCGTCCAGCATGAGATAGGTGCGCTTGCCGTACAGTTTCAGATTGTCGCGGGCGGTATCGACGGCGTGCTTGACGTCCGCCACGCCCGAATTGACGGCGTTGAGCTTGATAAACTCCCCGTTCGTGGTCAGAGCGATGATATTGGCGAGCGTAGTTTTTCCGCAGCCGGGAGGGCCCCAGAAAATGCAGCTTCCCAGCTTATCGGTGGCGATGGCGCGCCTTAAAAGGGAATGTTCGGAAACGATGTGCTTCTGCCCGATAAATTCGTTCAGATTGTTCGCCCGCATTCTTTCCGCCAGCGGTTTCGCTGTCTCTTCGTTGTTGTTGAAATCAAATAAATCCATAGTATATGCCGCCTTTGTCAGCCCTTCAATTCCTTGATTCTTTCTGCATATTCCACGCCCATTTTATAGCCCTGCTCGTAAGCGTAGGGAAATTTCCGAAAGGTATATTGGCTCATATCCCCGAGATCGGGTTCCAGCCAAAGGTCGATTATTTTTTTATTTTCTTCCCGTCGCCGCGCGGTGCGGAAATTGTCCATCACGTCGATGACCTCCAAGAGCATGCCCACCGTACGCGGACATTTATCCTTGCATTGCCGCTGTCCGAGCACGTCTATCGCCACGATTTTGCTCGCTCCCATTTCCTTTAACTGCCGTGCGGGAACACGTTCCAAAATCCCGCCGTCCACGAGCCGCATATTCTCTTTTTCCGTAGGCTTGAAAATAACGGGAATACTCGATGAAGCAACAACCGCGTCGAGAACGCTTCCCTCCGAGAAAGTCACGACGGACTGAGAGTACATATCCACAGCCACGCAGCGGAAAGGGATTTTCAGCTCGCTGAAATCCACTTCGCCTATATATTTTTTGAGGATTTTTCGCATTTTGCGGGTCTCGAACAGTCCTCCCGGCCGCGGAGTCACGTCCAAAAGGTCTATGGGTTTGAGTTTGCAAACCGCCTCTCGCATCTCCAAAGGAGTTACTCCCGCCGCATAGGCCGCACCCACTACCGAGCCCATAGAACAGCCCGTAATCATATCCGGTCGTATACCCGCCTCCTCCATCGCCTGTAAAAATCCGATGTGCGCCACACCGCGGCTTCCGCCGCTTCCCAGGGCAAAGCCCAACTTTCTCTTTCTCGCCATTTTTTCACCTCTCTCTTTGTCTAATTTGTGCCGAGTTCCGACATATTTTCCGATCCATACGTTTTGCTTTTATCTCCGTTCCGCGGTCGACGCCTCGCCCGTCCGCAATTTTTTACATATTTTTCGACTTGTCCTCATATAGATAAACCAAATATGTATACATCGCCTTCCTCCGTCAAGCCCGCTTCTGCTGTTCCTCCCGTCCGGATTTCTTCGGACGGAAAAAAGGTTTCTACCTCCGGTATCGGCAAAAAATTAAAAATTTTCCTGCCGACGATCTTTCTCGTCACGTTTGCCATTCTCTTCGGTATTTTTCCCGAACGCTATATGCCGACCTGTCTCAAAGGCATCGAAATTTGGGCGCTGAACGTGCTTCCCGCAGTATTTCCGTTTCTGTTCGTTACGTCTCTGCTCCGTGCAGGCGGAGGCGCAAAGCTCATTTCTCGCGCCTTTTCTCCCTTTTCGAAAGCCGTGTTCGGCTGCGGCGGAGAAGGCGGTTTTTGTTTTTTTATCGGAATCCTTTCGGGCTATCCGGTCGGAGCCGCCACGGTCGCGGGATTGAAAAAAGACGGACTTCTCTCCGACGGAGAAACGCGCGTTCTCGCATGTGCCTGCTCGACCTCCGGTCCCCTGTTTGCCATAGGCAGCGTCGGGGCGGGAATGTTCTCCGATAAAAAAATCGGATTTTTTATCCTCGCGGCAAATCTCTTCGCCGCACTCCTTTCGGGAATAATTTTAAGGTTCTTCCTTCTCCGCCGTTCTCCCGCCACGCCCGCTCCCCCCGCCGAAGAAGAAACAAGGGAATTTTCCCTCTCTTCCTGCGTGCAGAGCTCCGTTCTCTCCGCGCTGGCGGTAGGCGGCTGTATCGCCTTTTTTTACGTGCTGGCGGCCATGCTCGCCGATTTCAAAATCCTCGCTCCGCTCCAAAGTCTTTTCGGAGCAGTCCCTGCGCTCGCCTCTTGTGCGGAGGGACTTTCGAAAGGTCTCGTGGAAGTTACGAGCGGTTGTCTTTCCCTCGCCGCTTCGGGAAACTTTTTCGCCGCGCCCTGCTGCGCGTTTCTCGTAACGCTCGGCGGCGCGAGCATACTCTTTCAGCAAATCGCGTATCTTAGCGGCGTCGGAATCAAAGCGCCCTTCTTCCTTTTCGTCAAACTGTTACAGGCCTTTGCCGCATTCTTTATCTGCCTCTTGTTTGTCTCTTTGTAAAAATGGCAGAAAACTTTTCCGTTTTTCTATTCCCGACGGCAGAAAGGCTTTCCAAGCTCTTTACTTTCGCCGTCAATCGGCGGCGGGAGATTTTTCATAGGCGCCGAGCAGCTTATATTCCTGAACGCCCTTTTCGATTTCGGAAAGAGCGCCTTTTATCTTCGGCGAAAAGATATTCCCTTCCGCTTCGATAAAGAAGCGGTATTCGCCGGGCCTGTCCTTGACGGGACGGCTCTCTATCTTGGTCATGTTCACGCCATGAGCGTAAATGACTTGCAGCAGGGATAAAAGACTGCCGGGACGATGGGGACAGACCGCCGAAAAGAAAAATTTTTCGCTCTTTTCGGGCAGATTTTCCGCGCCCTTTTTCATCAGCAGAAACTGCGTCTGATTGTATTTTTCGTCGGAAATACATTCCTCCGAGCGGGAAAAGCCCTCCGGAAGATAAGCGATATGCGCGCCCGCAATCGCCGCGCTCTTGCCCGAAGCGTCCTCCGCCGCCCGATCGATGCCGAGCGAGGTGGACTCCGTTTCGCGCAGGGAGGCGAAGGGCATTTTTTGACTTAAATAAGCGGCGCACTGATTGAGCGCCTGACGATGAGAATATATCCTGCCGATTCCCGACAGCGGGGTTCCCGTGCGGAAAATCAAACGGTGATCGATTTTGACAATCTGTTCCCTCACGGCAAAAAGCTCAAAGGACGCCTGCAAAAGGTCGAGATTTTGCAGCACGCCGCCCTGTAAGCTGTTTTCGATGGGTACCGCCGCGGCGTCCGCACGGCCCGTTTCCACCGCTTCAAAAACTTCGGGAAAATTGCGGAAAGGGATACATTCGTCGCGTTCGAAGGAATTTTTTTCTTTTCGGAAAGCGCGCTCCGTTTTGAGGAACATCTCCGCTGCCAAATGGGAATAACTGCCTTCCGGACCGAGATAAGCGATTTTCATAAATTTTTCTCCTTTATACCTTTTCCGCAATATCGAGAATTAATTTTTCGGTATCTTCCCAACCGAGACAAGGATCGGTAATCGACTTTCCGAACACCTCGTCGTGCGCCTGATTCCCCTCTACGAGAAAACTCTCTATCATAAAGCCCTTGACTATTTTTTTGAAATCGGCGCTGTAACGTCGGTTTTGCATGACCTCTTCGGCAATGCGCATTTGCTGTCGGCACTGTTTTCCCGAATTGGAATGGTTGCAGTCGATGACGATCGCGGGGTTTTTCAGTTTTGTATTTCCGTATAACTCCACCATTTTCATCACCGTTTCGTAATGGAAATTGGGCACGTCCCCGCCGGAAGCGTCCACGCCGCCCCTGAGCACCGCATGGGCATAGGGATTGCCCGTCGAGCGCACCTGATAATTCCGATACTTGAAAATCTGGGAGCTCTGCGCGGCGAAAATGGAATTGATGAGCGCGGGCAGGTTGCCGCTCATGGGATTTTTCAGTCCGACGGGCGCTTCAATGCCGCTTGCGACCAGACGGTGAAGCTGATCTTCCACGCTCCTCGCGCCGATGGCGTGATAGGAGAGGAGATCCTCCACGTAGGGCGTATTTTCGGGATAGAGCATCTCGTCCGCCGCCGTGAGCCCCGATTCCTCCATCGCGGCGATATGGAGCGCACGGATACTGCGAATTCCCCTCACGATGTCGGCGGCGCCGTCGGGATCGGGCTGAATGAACATTCCCTTATATCCCACGCCCTTGGTACGCGGCTTGTTCGTATAGATTCGGGGAACCAAAACCAGCTTATCCTTGACCCGTTCATTGAGCTTTCCGAGCCTAGAAATATATTCGAGGACGGGCGCGCTCTCGTGGGCGGAACAGGGGCCGATGATGAGGAGCATTTTCTCGCTCTTGCCGGAAACGACGGCTTTCACCTCCTCGTCGCGCTTCTTTTTGAGCCTTTTAAGCGACTCGGAAAGCGGCGTTTCCGCGATAAACTCCTCCGGTTCAGGGATATAGCACTGTTTCTCCAACATATCAGAAACTCCTTTTTCAATTCTTCTTTTGCGTTTTTTCTCTTTTCAGAATGTATTCTTTGACCTCGGCGGTGACGTATTCATCTATCGGCGTGCCGAATTTCAGGCTGTTTTTCACGATGGTGGAACTGACGTGCAAAAGCTCCTGCCGACAGGGAAGATATACGGGAAGAATTTCTTTATCCAGCTTCGCGGAGGCGAAATAATTTGCGTTTTCATATTCGAAATCCACGGTGTTGCGGATTCCCCGCACATAAATTTTCGTATTTTCCCTTTCCAGCAATTCCGCCGCAGTTCCGGAAAAAAAGACGATTTTCAGTCTCTTTTCTTTCGGGAACATCAGCCTGAGCATATCCTCCCGCTCCTTTTCGGAAAAATACGGCCGCTTTTCGGGATTGACCATAACGGCGACCGCCACCTCGTCGAACAGGCGCAGACAGTCCTCTATCAAAGCCTTGTGTCCCAGAGTCGGAGGGTCGAAACTCCCCGCAAACACGCATTTTCTCTCAGCCATCTTTTCGCTCCTTTTTGCCCCATTTTCCTTCTGCCTGCTCCTCGCCTTTCGTCCGCCGCCTTTTCCCGTTTTTCGTCGCCTGCGTTACTTTTTTCCCGAACTCCTCCCCGCGGCGCATTCCGTCCTTGGTTTTTGCAACGTTTCCGGCTTTCCCCGCGACGTTTTCAGTTTTCGCGGCGGAAGAAGGTCAAGTATGTCTTTCCGTATTTTCGTTCGTCGTATTTTTCCAATCCCGCCTCTCCTTCAAACGGCCTGTCCCGCTCGTAAACGGCGACGCCGTTTTCGCTCAGAAGCCCGCGTTCCGCTATCTTGTTCAGGGCGGGAAGCCCGTATTCCATGCGATAGGGAGGGTCGATAAACACGAGGTCGAACTGCCCTTTCAACAAATCCAGACACGCGGAATAATCGAACGAATATACTTTCGCACATTCCTTTTCTATCCCGAGCGTCCGCATGTTTTTTTCGAGCAGTCGCACGCTTTCCCGCGAGACGTCGTTAAAGACGACTTCCCGAGCTCCGCGGGAGAGACATTCGAGGCCCAGCGCTCCGCTGCCCGAAAATAAATCCAAAACACGGGCGCCGTATATTTTCAGGGAGAGAATATTGAACAGCGATTCCTTGACGCGGTCGGCCGTGGGCCGTACCTCCATACCCGGGAATTCCGCCAGCACCCTGCTCCTGTATTTTCCGCCGATAATTCTCACTTGCGCCTCCCGAAAAAATTATTTTCTCTTTTTCGGCTTTGTTCCGGGGAGACCGCCGTAGTTGATTTTTTTCGGCTTGTTGCGTTCCTCTTCCGCCGCCCGAGCCGCGATTTCCTGTGCTCGCAGAGTCTTGTTGCGGCGTCCGTAAGCGCCCGCAATATACAATCCGCCCGAAACGCCGATGGGCAATATTGCCAACGCACAGGCAATAAAGTAACTGACGTAAATTCCCGCGATATTCGCGACTTGGAAGGGAATGAGCGCCCAACCCGCAAACAGGTCGAATACGATGGTGACGACCGCGAGCGCGGTGCTCGTCTCTTCGCCCTTTCCGATAAAATCCTGATTGCACCCGAACACGATCGCACCGACGACGAGAAGCAAGGACGCAAAAGCGCCGATGGCAAAGCCTTTCCACGGGCGGTATTCCTTTTGATATTTATAGCTCGTGATATTGAGCTCACTGCCCATCTGCATGGCGGAACGGCGCTTCATGTTGCCCGAAACGAGCATTTCGTAATGCGAACCGCCGCATACCCACATCAAAAGTCCGTTATAGGCAAGGGCGCAAATGCCGCACACACAGGCCCAGACAACGGTGGTGGAAACGGCTTTTACTTTCGCCTGTATGAGCATCAACACGACGCTTGCGACAAAATACATCGCCGCGGGCGTAAGCGAGCGAAAAAAACATTCCCCCACCAATCGCCAGAATACCTTCCATTTCGTCTTGAAATTCGACATAATTTTCCTCCGATTTTGATTTCGTCCTTTGTTAAACTCCACGTACTTCTATGATGCGCTTGTCCGTCACGATCCAATCCGCCCTTTTATCGTGCGGTTCGCACGGAACCTCGCGCACGAGTTGGAAATCGAAGCAATAGGCGACGGAGAGCGTCTCGGGATGTTCCCGAAGAAAACGGTCGTAGTATCCTCCGCCGTAACCCAGCCGTCCGCCCCGTTCGTCCGCCGCTAAAAGCGGCAGCACCGCGACGTCGATTTTGCCTCGATATGCCTGTCCGACGGGCTCGCGTATCCCGCGTTCGGACAGAGTGAAATCTTCTCCGAAAAGCACGGCTTCCATATCGCTCCCTTCCACGCGAGGTGCGTAAACGGTCTTTCCCGCTTTGAGCAGGCGGGCGATCAGCTTGTCCGTCGGCGCTTCGGAAGAATAGGACAAATAGACGAAAAAGCTCTCCTTTTCTATCGCCCTCGTCGAAAAAAAGTTTTCGACGAGGCCGTTCTCCTTGAAGTCCCGATTTTCGTTTTCGCCCCTACGGCGCTTCATATACGACCGAAGAGAGCTCTTTTTCTGCTCTACCGAACCGCTGCCGCCCTCGATGATCCGAAATTGTCCCGTATACATGACTGAAAGCTCAATTTCTCCATTTATCTGTTTATCTGTATTCGTATCTGAACTCGGCGCGCTTCGTCGCGGCGCAGAGTATCTCGTAAGCGATCGTTCCCGTCTTTTCCGCCTCGGCTGCCGCGTCCGTCATGATCGGCGTAAAACTTCCCCGCACGGCCTTTCCCCGGCGGATACAGGCGTCCATGCAGAGGTTGTTCGCGTTCTTTTCCGCACCCCGCATGCCGTTGTCCCGCTTTCTTAAAAATCCGTCCGCATAGCCCGCGCGGTAGACCGTGAGGTGCTCGAACGAGCCTTTCGTCTCCTCGTCCAAAAGGCCGTAGCCCGCGCCGCCGAAGGAATATTTTCTGCTCTCCACCGCCTGCGCATAGACCTTCATCGCCTTTTTGAGACGGACGCCTTGAAATTCTCGTTCGCTCCCGTCGGGGAAATACCCGTAGAGTCCCAATCCTATGCGCACCATGTCGAAGGAAAATTCCCCGCCCAGCAGCGCGCCGTAAGTGGAGGAAAGATGGCATATTCCCGTTTCAAAATATCGTCGGAATACCGACTGCATTTTCAAAAACAAACCTCGCTGTCTTTCACATTCCGCGCGGGAATGATCGTAGAGGTGAGAATATATGCCTCCGACTTCCACGGTCTCCCTTTCCGCGAGAAATTTGCATACCCGACCCAGCATGGACAAATTCATGCCGTAACGGTTCATGCCCGTATTGACCTGCAAATGCGCCTCGATCGGCCTGCCACATTCCTCGGCCGTCTCGGAAAGAAGGCGGGCGGTAAAGAAGTCGGGTACGGAAGCGATAAAGCCGTTATCCGCGATACACCGCGCCGTCTCTTTGTCCGTCGGCGGCGTCAGAACAAGAATTTCTTTCCCGCATGCCGCCGTGCGGATAGAGATCGCCTCGTCGGTCAGAGCTACGGCAAACATGTCCGCGACGCCCGAAAGGGCGTTCGTTACCGCCTCCGCGCCGTGGCCGTAGGCGTCCGCCTTGACCACCGCGCACAATTTCGTTCCCGAAAGTCGTTTCAGAGTCCGGGCGTTGTCCTCGATTGCTTTCAAATTGATTTCCGCGATTACTTTTTGCACATTTCATTATATGCGCTTTTCTCCTCCGCAGTGCGGAAAAAATAAATTTTTGCGGAAATTTATTTTTTCCGCGCCTGTACCTTTCTTCGCAATTCGTTTGAAAGCTACGCCCCGTCGGTTCGGCAAACGGCTTTACGCCGCTTGCTTCCCGCTCAATCGCTGTAAATGATGCGATGACAGTTGTCGCATTCGATGACGTTTCCGCCCGTCAGCTTGTTCCGTGCGGCGAGGGGCGGCTCCATGCCGCAGAAGGGACAGCGGTTGTCCTTCAATTTTCCCACGACGGGAAAAATCCGCTCCTTGCGCTTGATTTTGTATTTTTCCATCACTGCGGGGGAAATCCCCGATGAGGCGGCGGTAAGCTCCGCTTCGATCGCCTTCCGATCCCCCTCTTTCGACGCCTTCACCGCGCTGTATTTCTCGTACGCTTCCTTGTATTGCTTCTGCGTCGCAATGACCTGCTTTTTGAGCTTCTGATACTCTTCGTGCGTGGAGTTGATGCTCGCCGTCAGAGCCGCGAGATCCGCCTTGATTTTTTTCATCTGATCGGCGATAGACATCGCGCTTTTTTTGTAAAAGGCAATATCCGCTCCGCCCGCCACCAATTCGTCGAGATGTGCGAAATCTTTCAGAGTATCTTCCGTTTTGAGGTATTTTTTCGTCAGTTCCACCGCCGCGCTTTTCAGCTGCGCCGCCTTCGCGTCGAACGCGTCCAGCTTATCCGCCGCCGTTTCGAGGAATTTCTTCGTTTTCAGATATTCCTTGCGCTCCTCGCAGCCCGCAAGCTCGCGTTCCAATGCGTACAGCTTTTTGTCGATTTCCTGATACTTCAAAATTGCCTGTAACTCAACCATGTTATTCTCCTCCCGTCAAAGCAATTCTTCGTCCGTGTGAAAGATACACAGAATCCCCGCCTGCCGACGGATTTTGCGATAATATTTTTCAAACCCGTAATTTTCCGACGCATAGTGCGTCAGCTGTATGACGGACAGTCCCGATTCGAGCGCCAACGTCAGAACATGGTGCTTGAAATCGGACGAAACGAGGACGTCCGCCCCCTGCCGAACGGCAAACTCCACGGCATCTTCGTCCGCACCCGCGCCGCAAAAGGACGCGGCGCGCCTGATTTCCCTCCGCTTGCCGTAAACCGCGATGTGCCTTGCACAAAACGTCTTTTCCGTTTCCGCGGCGAGCGCCTCCGCCGTCACGGGCGGGACGTCGTACGCCCTGCCGTATCCGCCGCCGTCGAGCGGCTGCATGATCCCGACGCTTTCGGGCCTCGCGCCCTCTTTCCGAGACCGTTCTTCCGACTCCGAAGCGACCCTTTCGCCAAACGAAATTTTTCCATTTTCTCCGCCGACGTCCGATTTTTCGTTCGCCGACTTCGCGGAAAGAATTATCCCTTCCATGAGGCTTTCGTCTATCCCGCCCGGAGCGGCATCCAAGTTCAGGTGCATGGACACGACGGAAATTCCCGCTTTCAGACATGCCGCGACTTTGCCGCCCGAGGAAGCGGGCTCCGAGGAAAGCAGCCTGCCCAATTTCGCGTATACGGCGGGGTGGTGCGTGCAGATAATTCCCGCGCCCTCCCGTTTCGCGCGCTCTATCGCGGCGAGGGACAAATCGAGAGAAAAGAGAATTTTCTCCGCGTCCTCTCCGCTGTCGAGGAGCAGACCGCTGTTGTCGTAAGCGCCGTAGCGCCGACAAAATTCGTCGCTCAGACTTTTCGGCGCAAATTGTTCCGCCAAGGCGTAAAATTCAGTCGATTTCATCGTTCAACACCCCTTTCAGCCGTCTTAAACGCGCTTCCAACGCCCTGCGGCTGTCCGCCTGCAATCTCTCTTCCGAGAGATATTTTTCGACGTTTTTCAGCTGTTTTTCGGTCCGTTCGAGAAAATCTTTCGGGCGATTGAAAAGATTTCCCCTGCCAAATTCGTATTCCATATCGGTATAGCTTTGCGGCGGCTCGCCCTCTCGCAACCTTCGCCCGCGGATCACATCGTAAAATTTCCGTCCGCAGCGGAAGGTGAAATCCCGTTCGAGATACGCACCCGCCGAAACGAGATAGCGCCTCAGCTTCTCCGCGTCGTGCATGGGCTGAAACACGAACGTGCGGGGCAGGAACCCGAAGGTTTCGTCCGAAAGAATCCCGACGATTTCGCTGCCGCCCATACCCGCAATCAGAACTTCGTCGACGCTTTCGGGAACCCCGAAAAAGCCGTCCCCGAGCACCGCTTCCGCGCGCCCCGAAGCTATGTAGCCCGAAAGCAGTCTCTTTGCCTTATCGAGACTGCCCGCGCTGATGTCCGAGAGAATCGCCCGCTCGCAAAGTCCGTTTTCGAGCATGTATTCCGAACAGTAGCCGTGATCGCAACCGACGTCCGCAAACACACTCGCTTTCGTCAGGAGCGAGCACAGGACGTCTATCCGACTGCCGTAGCCCATTATTCGAGAAAATCCTTTAACTTTTTGCTTCTCGACGGGTGACGGAGCTTCCGAAGTGCCTTCGCTTCGATCTGGCGGATACGTTCCCTCGTGACGTTAAATTCCTTGCCCACCTCTTCGAGCGTGCGGGGCTTTCCGTCGTCGATGCCGTAACGGAGCCGAAGCACCTTTTCCTCGCGGGGGGTCAGCGTGTCCAGAACGCTCAACAGCTGTTCTTTCAGCATGGTAAATGCGACGGAATCGCTGGGCGTGGTCGTCTTTTCGTCCTCGATGAAATCGCCGAGGTGGCTGTCCTCCTCCTCTCCGATCGGCGTTTCGAGGGAAACGGGGTCCTGCGCGATCTTCTGAATCTCGCAGACGCGTTCCTCGGAGACCCCCATTTTTTCCGCGATTTCGCGAGGCGTAGGCTCGCGGCCCAAGTCCTGCAACAGGAGTCTCGAAACCCGCGTCAGCTTATTGATTGTCTCCACCATGTGCACGGGAATACGAATCGTGCGAGCCTGATCGGCGATCGCGCGGGTGATGGATTGGCGTATCCACCAAGTGGCGTAAGTGGAAAATTTGAAGCCCTTTTGATAATCAAATTTCTCCACCGCCTTCATGAGCCCTAAATTTCCTTCCTGAATGAGGTCGAGAAAGAGCATGCCCCTGCCCACATAGCGTTTTGCAATCGAGACGACGAGGCGGAGATTTGCTTCCGAGAGCCGCTTTTTCGCCGCTTCGTTGCCGTCCTGCATGTGCTGGGCGAGTTCGATCTCTTCGTCCGCGGAAAGGAGCGGCACCCGACCGATGTCTTTCAAATACATCTTTACGGGGTCGTCGAGTCCAATGTCGGACAAGGCCTGTTCAAAGAGTTCCCTGTCTCGTTCGTCCTCGTCTACGATCTGAATCCCCGCCTCTCCGATAGACTTATAGACATAATCTATCTGATTGGCGCTGGTGTCGTACTTTTCCAGAATGTCGCACAGGGCGTTTGTGGAAATGCTTCCCTTCATCTTGTAATTGTTGATGATCCCGGCAAGAATTTCATTGAGTTTTTGTTCGGATATATTACCCACTTTGCTTTATCCTCCGTTTGATTGAGCGAAAGCTGTCTTTTGTTTCGATTTATTTGAGAAGTTTTGTATATTCGTTGATCTTGCGCGCGATTTCCTTGCGCTTTTCGGTGTCCCGTTCCTCCGAGAACAGCTTCGTATATTCTCGGATCTTTTCCCCGATCTTTTCCCGTTCCAGCGTCTTTACGCTGTCGGAAAAAAATCTCTCCGCGATCTCGCCCGAAAGTTTGTCCCCGTAATTCAAGTCCAAAATTTCGTTAAACTCGGGGCAATCCTCGTCCAAAATCTCGAAAAGCTCGCTCGGACGCACCTTTTCGGCGTTTTTTTCGCACGAACCGATATACTGCGCTATGATTTTATGCACATTATCTTCAAATTCAATACCGTCCAACGTATAATTTTCCGCATAGGGCGCAGAAAAAAGTTTTGCTGCAAGTATAAACCGTGCCGCTTTTTTGTACTTATCCGTGCCCGCTTCCGACGGCGGCGGAACCGCGATTTCCAACTGCTTCTCCGCGGGCAGATTGTTCAAATCCCGCTCTAACGACTGATAGGAAATTTCCGTCTTGTCCCTGAGCTTTTTCAAAAGGTCCTCTTTTTCGCTCTCGCTCTCCGCCGTGCGGACCACCTTCAAAGCCTCCGCGAGGAAGTTGCGCTTGTCCTCCGATTTTTTCAAATCGTACTTTCCTTCGAGCGCGTGCAGTTTATAATCGATGAGGGGCATGGCCGCGTCCAGACAGGCCTGATAGGCGGCGGCGCCCTGTTTTGCCACGTCGTCGGGATCCAGCCCGTCGGGCAGGGGCACCACGCGGACGTTCAGATTTTCGTCTTTCAGGATTTCGAGCCCCCTCAAATCCGCCTTCTGTCCCGCAAAATCCCCGTCGTAGCTGATGAGCACGTTTTCCGAATACCGCTTCACGAGCCGCGCCTGATCCTTGGTCAAAGAAGTCCCCATGGAAGCGACGACGTTTTCAAAGCCCGCCTGATAGAGGGAAATGGTGTCCATGTATCCCTCGACGACGATCACTTCGCTTATCGGCTTCGTCCGTTTGAGCTTCTTCAACAGATTGATATTGTATAAGGTCTTGCTTTTATTGAATACCAGCGTTTCCTTGGTGTTTTTATATTTCGCGAAATCGGATTTTTCGAGAAGCCGTCCCCCGAAAGCCACGACCTCGTCGAACGCATTGATGATGGGAAAAATGAGCCGCCCGCCCTGCGAATCGATGAGTCTGCCGTTCTTCGCCTCCGTGAGCACGCCGCTGTCCAAAAGGTCGGCGCGCGAATATCCCTTCCCCGTCAGATATTCGGGCAGGGAATAAAAATCGAGCGAAGCGCCCAGCCCGAACTTTTTCACCGTCGTCGGCGCCAGCTTGCGCCGCGAGATATATTCGAGATGCGCTTCCGCCCTGCCCCCGTAGAGGTTGGAGAGATAAAAACGCGCGGTATCGAGAAGAATTTTCACGAGAGTGTCCCGCTTGCGTTTGAGCGCCGCGGCTTTTTCCGAATCGAAGTCGCTCTCGGGAACGGGGATTTTCGCCCTTGCCGCGAGAATACGCACCGCACCGGGAAAATCGGTCGATTCGATTTCCTGCACGAAACGCACCACGTCTCCCGACACGCCGCAGCCGAAACAATGATAGAACTGCTCCGATTCGTTCACGGCGAAAGACGGGGTCTTTTCGTGATGAAAGGGACAGCAAGCCCAATAGTTGCCCCCCTTTCTGTCCAGCGCGATATAGCTGCCGATAACCTCCACGATGTTGTTTTTTTGTTTGAGTTCCTGCATAAAGCGGGGGTCCATCCCGCGTCCGCTCATACTTTGACACCTCCAAGGGAAAAGGTCTCGGGAATAAACAAATCCTCGAATACGTCTATGGCGTATCTGTCCGTCATGCCCGACAGATAGTCGCAGATGATCTGCTCCTTCGACGAAATCTCGCTCAGCCGCACGTACTGCGCGGGCAGCCTCTCGGTGTGCTTCATGAAGTATTCAAACATCTCCGTCAGCATGCGTTCCGCACGCTCCTGCATGGATTTATTCGTCAGTGCGTACACCTTTTCAAACATGAAACCGCGAAGCTCTTTCGTCGCCGCCGCCACTTTTTCCGACATGCGCACAAAGGGCTGTCCCAAAGACTGCGTGTAAATGTCCGTAATCGCCGTATTGATGCGCTCCCGCGTGGCATGTCCCAGCGTCGCCACGGCGCTTTGCGGCAGCTCCGAATCTTTGAGAATCCCCGCCCGAATCGCGTCCTCGATGTCGTGATTGATATAGGCGATTCTGTCCGCCAGCGAGACAGCCGCACCTTCCAGCGTGGCGGGATGTCCCGTGCTCTTGTGCTGCAAAATTCCGTCCCGCACTTCCTCGGTAAGATTTAGTCCCCGCCCCTCCTTTTCGATGACGTCCACCACTCGCAGAGACTGAATATTATGCTCGAAACCCGTGGGCGAGAGCTTGTCCAACACCCTTTCGCCCACGTGGCCGAAAGGGGTATGCCCCAAATCGTGTCCGAGAGCGATGGCTTCCGCGAGATCCTCGTTCAATGAGAGTGCCCGCGCGATAGAGCGGGAAATCTGCGCGACGTCCAGCGTATGGGTCAGGCGGGTGATGTAGTGGTCTCCCTCGGGCGCGAAAAATACCTGCGTCTTATTTTTCAGGCGCTTAAAGGAATTGCTGTAAATGATCCGATCGCGGTCGCGCTGAAAATCCGTGCGGAATTCGCAAGGCGCTTCCGCGCGCGCCCGACCTTTCGTCTCGCACGATTTTTTCGCATACGGCGAAAGAAACCGCGCTTCCGTTTCAAACGTCTTTTCCTTGACCGATATCGGCGTTCCCGTCATCGTATTTCCTCCCTAAATCCGTTTAAGCGGGCTTTTTACGGCTCGATTTATATATATATTCGACGTGAAAGGCTCAATTCCTTTTTTTTCGGGCGAAAAACCGCGAATTTTTTTTATTTTCAAAAATTTTTCGATTGGAGAAATGTGATAGAAGGGCGTTGACCGTCGAAAGGGTCGATAAAAAGTATAAAAACGGCGGGAGAAAACCTGCGGGAAGCCAAAAAAAATATAGATGCGGATTTATCGAAAAACACAAGACAAACTCACGAAAAAAGACGAGAGAATCCCCGCGAAAAAACGGCGGATAAAACGGGGAGCGGATATTTTATCCGCTCCCCGTTTCCCGTTTTCGTTTCACGCCAATTTTCTGCCCATCAGAACGCCCATGACCGACGCCATCATGAGTCCGCGCGTCCAACCGCTGGAATCGCCCAGACAATGGAGTCCGGGAATATTCGTATTAAAATCGGTATCCATTTTAATTCTGTTGCTGTAAAATTTCAGTTCCGGAGAATAGAGCAGCGTCTCCGTAGAGGCGAACCCGGGAACGACGTAATCCACCGACTGAATGAAATTGATGATATTGATCATCGTACGATACGGCATGGCTGCCGTAATGTCTCCCGCCACAGCATCCTTTAAGGTGGGACGGATATTCGAGCGGGTCAGTTCCTTATCCCACGTGCGCTTGCCGTCGAGAATATCTCCGAACCGCTGGACGAGGATATGCCCCGCGCCCAGCATATTCGTGAGCTCCCCTATCTTCTGCGCGTAAGCAATCGGCTGATTGAAGGGATAAGAGAAGTTATGCGAACAGAGAATGGAAACGTTGGTATTGTTCGTTTTCAGTTCCTTGTAGCTATGGCCGTTGACCACCGCGAGATTGTTGTCGTAATTTTCCTGAGAAACGAATCCGCCAGGGTTCTGGCAGAAAGTGCGGACTTTATTTTTGAAGGGTTTGGGATAACCGATGAGCTTGGATTCGTACAATACTTTATTGACCGTCTCCATGACTTCGTTTCTCACTTCCACCCGAACGCCGATGTCGACGGTGCTCGGAACGTGCTCCACGCCGTATTTTTCGCACAGCTTTTCCAGCCAATCCGCTCCGCGACGGCCCGTCGCCACCACGGTATCGGAAGCGAAAATTTCCAGACTCTTGCTGCCGTCCGCCTTGGCGACGGAAACGCCCTTACATACTCCGTCTTCGATAATCAGAGAATTACATTCGTAATCGAAGAAAATCTCCACGCCGCGGCCGAGAAGATATTTTTCAATGGAAAGGTAGATGCTCTGCGCCTTTTCCGTGCCCATGTGGCGAATGGGACAATCCACCAATTTGAGCCCCGCCTGAATCGCGCGCTTTCTGATCTCCTTGACCTCCTCGCCCGCATTCAAGCCTTCGATGTGCTCATCCGCGCCGAATTCGAGGTAAATTTTATCCGTATAATCGATTGTCTCCTGCGCGACTTCTTCTCCGATGAGCTGCGGCAGATCGCCGCCCACCTCGCTGCTCAAAGACAGCTTCCCGTCCGAAAACGCCCCCGCGCCCGAAAAGCCCGTCGTGATATGGCAATAGGGTTTGCAGTTCATACATTTCTGCGTCTTTACCTTGGGACAATGCCGATTTTCCACCGATTTGCCCTTTTCCACAATGACGATCTTTTTCTTGCTGTCCTTTCTCAGCATTTCGATCGCCGTAAAAATTCCCGCGGGGCCGGCCCCCACGATTACCACGTCCGCTTTCATGATCACCATGACCTCCTGTCATAAATTCGTCCGAAAATGTCCGTCGAGCGTCCCAATGTCGTCTGTAACCGAATATTTTCAGACTTTTTTGCTTCCGCATAAAAAAACCGCCGACGATATATCCCCGACGATTTTCGTCGGTCAACCGAATCGGCGGTTGCAAACGCTCTCTTGAAGAGAAATTTTCCGTTTTTATCGCCTTTTCGGCACACGGAATATTATACCACGAGTTTTTTGTTCTGTCAAGTCAAAAATCCGATTTTTCCGAAACGCTTTTTTCGTCCGCTTCCGCGCGCAAAACGGGGGCATTTGTCTTCTGAGACCGAAGAATTTCCTGTTTCTCGTTATGGCGGAACAAAATTTTGAGCTTATAAAAATTATATCTTAAAATAAAGACGGACGGCAGATTCAAAAGCGCGTTCACGATTGCGACGGGAAGGCCGAAACACAGCCAATATTTGAGCGGCATACAGAAAATGATAAAAAAGCCGACAAATATACAGACGAAGTGAATGACTTCTCCGTAACACGCTTCCAGCATGTAGCGTTTCAGATATTCATTGTTTTTGGGGTCCGCGATTTTATTTTTTCGGAAAGAGGTAAATTGTCCGAGTTCGGGAATTTTATCCTTCCATTTCCGAATTTTCAGAGTCTCGTAAAATTTCTTTTCCCTTGCGGAAACCTGAAAAATCTTTTTATCGTGAGAGAACCATTTCGCGGGCATGCGGCGAATGAGAAACGCAAATAATCCGTCTACGGCGATTGCCAAAACGACGTTTAAGGATACTCCGCCAAGCGCGAACCAGAATCCGAAGCCGAAATGCGGCGCCGCAAAAATCAGATCCGCCGCCGTCAGCAGGGCCATTCCCACAAAGATGATCGAAAGGTATAAAATCATTTTTCCTCAGCCTCCCCGTCGCCGTAGTCGAGCGGGATTTTGTATACTTCCTCGTACTTCGCTTTGCAAAGCGCGTAATTTTGCTCCTTCATGCGCTCGGTGCTCTCTTTTTCGGAGAGCGTTTTATCCGGATAAATGGGCTCCATGATATGCAGGGAATAAATTTGCAGGGGATAGCCGTCCCCGTCGAGCTTTTCCGAATCCCGCATCGTAATGAACATAGGCACGACGGGTACGTTCGCGCGGAAAGCCATTTTGAAGGCCCCGATCTTCAAGGGACGGGGTTTTCTGTAATTCCACCACATGCCCTGTTCGGGATAAATGAGAATGGATTCTCCGCGCTTTAACAGCGTATTTGCCGCGGAGAGAAAATTGATCATCGTACGGGGATGACTGGATAAAGGAAGCGTGTCGCAGTGACGGAACAAAAATCCGTACAGTCCCGGGAAGGAAGTAAAGTTTCCCTCCCGAATTACTTTATACAGCTTTTTCTTGGGCAGATCCTTCCGAATCGCATTGAAAAGAATATAGTTATCATAGGCGGAAAAATGATTGCAGGTAATTACGGCGCCGCCGCCGAGGGCAGAAAGATGCTCTTTTCCCTCGACGGCTTCCGTTACAATGATTCCCTTTTTGACGAGTTTTGAAAAATATCCGTCCCCTACCGCGTTCGCGATGAGGCGGAGCAGTTTATTTTTCGGTTTTTTGGTGAGATAATCCACTTTATCGGGCAAGAGCGTGACGGTGGGCGGATCGTTTTCTACGTCCTCGTCAAACCTCCTCTGCCGCTCGAAAAGAGCAATCCGCTCCAATACTTCCCGCCTGTCGGGAGATACGTTTGTCAAATCCATGGCTATACCCTTTTACTTCGTTAAATTATGCGGCGGCCGAAAGAATCGACCGCCCAAAAATCGGCCGCGGCCGCAAAGTTCTGTCCTTTCCCGCCGCTTATTTTACGTTGCCGAACATTTTTCCGTAGGTCTTGAAATATCCGTCCGGGCGCTCGATTTCGCTCATCGCAAGAGCCTTCAACCCCGCTTCGCAATCGACGTCCTTCTGTCTGTCCGCAAAGGAAAATCGATCGTAAATATCCCTGATGATCCCGTAAAATTCCGTCCGCTTCGCGTATTCCCAGAAATATTCTTGATAGGGAATGTCGGGATAGTGCCAAGGCTTCCAAGTCATGCCGTAATGCACGATACGGAGCTCCGCCCTCGAAAGTTTATCCTTCGACACGGGAAATTTGTTCCAAGCGCGCGGCAGGCGGAGCACTCTGTCCTGACAGAGAACGTTGAGATAGTCCTCGTCCTGAATGACGGTAAATTTATACTTTTTCAAAAGATCCGCGAATTTCTCATAGAAATTTTCCTCGCGGAAGCTTTTGAGATTCATTAAAATCACGCCCGCGTTGAAGAACATGCTCGGGTCGAGTCCGTCCACTTCGGAAACGTACCTTTTATAGACTTCAAAGCTGTTCACGCCCTCGCAGGGAGCGCCGCCGATCAGATTGCTTCCCAAATCGTAAGAATACAGAGCGCTGATGTCTCCGAGAATGACCGTATCGCAGTCGAGATACAGAGCCTTGTCGTACTGCGGGAACATTCCCGCGATAAAAATGCGGAAATAGGTGGTACAGGTATAGTAATCCCGCATATGGAGGAGAGAAGAAATTTCCTGCAAGCGTTCCGTGACGTCCACGAAAGAAATATCGAAACCGTCCTCCGCAAGGCGCAGAATCCTTTCGGCATAATCTTGTCTGACGCCCGAATGAAGAACATGGATTTTATAGAGAAAATCCTTTGAAGCATTTTCCTTCAACGATTCTATCGTCACGGCAAGAAAGGGCAAATAGTTGTCGTCCGTCGCAAAAAACAGCGGGACGATTTTCCGCTCCTCTTTTGCAACCGAAGCGGCCCTTCCCTTTGCGGATTTTCCCTCTTCCGTCTTTGCTATCGTATAAATATAGGAATCCGCTTCATTCCACCCCGACCGTCCGGGCTTTCTCAAACCGCTTTCCGCTTCTTCCGCTGTATTCATTAACATTTCATTCATAATGCCGTTCTCCTTACTTTTTTGATGTAATTTTTTGCATCGACCAATTCTTAATTTTTTTTGTTTTATCGGCTTTGATATTATTTTATCCCCTTTCGGACAAAATTTCAACCTATTCAGTTTCTTTCTCTCTCTACTTACATTTTCCTCCATTCTACCCGAATTCACCCTTTATCTACCCTTCCTTTCCGTACGATATAGCCGAAAAATTCATCTTCTGTCTCCGCAAGTTTTCGTTCCGTCCTGTCGCCCATCGGAAATAAAAAGCGCCGTTTTTTGGAAAAAACAGAAGGAATTTCACCGAAAACAATCAATTTTGTCCTTTTTTTCTTTCTTTTGTAAAAATCCGAAAATACGTCTTTGAACACTATCCGTCTCTTTTCAAATCCTCGGCCCTTCCTCCTTAAATTACCGTTCGGTAGATTAAAAAGCCAAATTCTACCCTGAGTAGAGTCGAATTTTTCGCCTTTCTACTGTCAGTATAGTTATCTTAACCTATTTTATTGATTTTGTCAATGATTTTATGAGTCTTTTGAGAGTTTGTCACCTTGCAATATTACATTTATAAAAATTTATCTATGGCAAAAAATATATCCGCCAAAAACGGGAAAAATTCTACTGTCCGTAGAGATCAGCTCCGATTTCCGACGTAAAACGATTTTTCTAAAATCGCTCGGAGGCCGTTACATTCGTATAATTTTCGTGGCGACGTTACGGAGAAAGGCGGAATCGTGCTCCACAAAGAGCAAGGAGGGGCGAAAGGCGAGAATGAGCTCCTCTATCTGCTCGCGGGAAATGACGTCAATATAATTGAGAGGTTCGTCCCAAATATACAGATGCGCGCTTTCGCAAAGGCTTCGAGCGAGCGCCGCTTTCTTCTTCTGTCCCGCGCTCATGGCCGACAAATCGGCCGAGAAATCCTTTTTTCGGAAGCCCAATTTATCCAGAACGGCCTTAAACAGACTTTCCTCTATTCCATATTGACGGGCGTATTCGCCGAGCGAACCCGAAAGGGAATCCGTATTTTGCGGGACATAAGAAATTTTTAGCCGCGGGGACAGGAGAATCGTCCCCGAAAATTCCGCTCGGCCTAAAATCGCCCGAAAAACCGATGATTTTCCGCAGCCGTTTCTTCCGTTCAACGCAATCCTGTCACCCTGAAAGACGGAAAAAGAGACTCCCTTGCACGCCTCGTCCGACCCGTAGCGGACGGTCAGATCTTTGATTTCGAGCAAACGTTCCGAAAAAAATGCGAGCGGGCGGATTTTCAGACTTTCCGCCTCCTCCACATTTTTGAGGAGCGCGGACTTTTCTTCTATCGCGCGCTCTTTATGGGCCTCGATGACCTTGGAAGTTTTCATCATCTTGGCCGCCTTATGCCCGACATAGCCGCGATCCACCCGCACACCCGAATTTCGGGTGTCGTATTTTCCCGCTTCCGTTTTGTTCGACCACTCCGCCGTTCGGCGGGCGGAATCCTTCAATCTCCCGATCTCCTTTTTCAGCTTTTCGTCGCAACTTCTTTCAAACGCTTCCGTGCGGCGGGTATTCTCATACCATGAGGAAAAATTTCCCGCCTGAACTTCGATGTCCGTCCGATTCAGGGACAGGATATGGTCCGCACAGGAGTCCAGCAGATCTCTGTCGTGGGAGACCAGCAAAAAGCTCTCCTTCTTCCGAAGATACTCCGCCACGCAAATTTTAGACGGCAGATCGAGATGATTGGTCGGCTCGTCTATCAGAAGGAAATTCCCCTCCCGTAAAAACATCGCCGCCAACAGCGCCTTGGTCTGTTCTCCGCCCGAAAGGGAGGAAAACGGCCGATACAGCGCCGAATCGGAAACGCCCAAAAGGGACAACTCTCTGATGATCCGCCATTCTTCCGTACCGCTCAACGCCGACAGGACGTCGATCGTCAACGTCTCGCCGTCGGGCAGGGGGCAAGGGAAATAATCTACTCCCGAGGGACGGGAAATCGTCCCCGAATACTCGCCCTCGAATTCGCCGTTCAACAGTTTGAGCAGAGTGGTTTTTCCCCGCCCGTTCCTGCCGATAAGGCCCGTTTTCCAGCGGGTATCCAATGAAAAAGATACGTTTTCAAAGACGTTTTCCCCGCTTCCGGGATAACAAAACGTCAAATTTGTAATTTGAATGTTCATGAATCAACCTCCTTCGGTCAAAAATAAAGCCGCAAGAAAGAGAATCTTTCCTGCGGTCTTTTATATTCCGTCCAAAGGCGGATTTCAAGGACAAACTGTATTCGCTTTCTTGCTTTTACGGCAGAACCCCGCCCCGAAGCGCTCCGCTCCGCGGTAAATCCCGCTCGTATGAAATTTCAGCAAGAAATCGTATACACTCCTTTCCCTCCGACATGATTTTCTCTATTGTAACAGAAAAAGCGCTCCCTGTCAAGAGTTTTTCTTCCTATGCGCCGAGCTTTTTTGACAATGCTCTAAGCCGAATCAAAATTTTTTCCGCGGCGAGCTCCTCTTCCTCTAACACCGAGCGAAGCCGTTCCTCCAATCGTGCGGATACGGCGAGACATTCCCGCGCTTCTCCCGAAAAATCCGTCTCCCCGCGCCTATGGGCGGCGAGTGCGCCGTCTATGAGCTCGAACAGGCTCTCGTGGCAGATTACCCGTCCCGCGCCCCATTGCAGCCGCGCGGGGGGCTGTTCGAGAACGTACTGCGTGAAATAAGTGAATACCGCCTTTTCAAATCCGAAAGCGTATCGGTTATTGTCTATCGCATAGAGCTCCGACAGGGCGCGGGAAGCCTTTCCCTCCCCGAACAATTCCGAAGCGCGCTGCAAACGGCGGATATTCTCCTTAAAAATCTCATGGGGGAATTTTACTTCGTCGTCCCAATTCAACCGCACGAACGAATCCTCGCACAGGCGGAAAATTTCCAGAAGCTCTGAGGATAATCCGTTTGCTTTTGCGCACTCCCCTTCGCCGAGATGTTGAATTTTTTCGTAAATTCCCGTCCCGACCTCCTCGGCTTTTGCAAACAGCTCGCGCAAATCGTCCGCCTCGCCCTTCCTTAGGGACTCCTTCAAGGCCTTGAACCGCGCGGAAAAATCGAGCGGGGGCAGCGTCCGAGCATCCAGCGCGACGGCGAGACAGCCGTACAGGACGTGATGAAAACGATATACGTCCTCGTCATAATTTTCGTCGTTGTCGAACTGAGAATGATACGTGGTGGTCATAAACTCCGAATCGGAAAAATCGTTGACGGAGGACGGGATTCCCGAAACGGCCAAAGTAAAATCGTCCGACCAAGTCTCCACGGGGGAGAACACGCGCACGCCCTCGGGAAACACGTCTCTTTCGAGCGGAAACTCCTTCATGCTCTCGCGAAAGAAACGATTGTACTCGTAGACGCAGTGAACGGCGTCGTATTCCCCGTAGCGGCAGGCGGGAAGCTCAAAATTCAAAGCGGCCCGAGTCGTGCCCCGCCATTCAGGCCGAGCGCGGAAAAGCTGCGCATAGGCTCCGCTCGACCAATCGTATTTGGAATTGACCACGCCCCATTCCTCCGCCGCAAAAGCGCAAAATCGCAGGGTATGTTCGGGGCGATAGCCCGTCTTTTTTAATGTGCGGGCGATAGAGAGCATCATCGCTATCGCGGAATTATCGTCCTGAAAGCCCGAAAAATAGGAATCGAAATGCGCGGAAAGGAGCACTGCGGAAGCCTTGTCTTTGCCTTCGATTTCGCCCCAGACGTTATAGGTCGTCCCGTTTCTCCAAACCTCGGATTTCGCGTCGAATACGACGCGGGCTTCGCCGTTCTGCGCGATCTCCCATTTGAGCAGTTCCGCGTCGCGGCGGGAAATGGAGAACGCGGGCGCGTAATCGGGACCGCCGATGTCCTGCGCGTTGAGCGCTATGTCGCTGATTTCTCCGTAACCGCCGCTCTGTATTGCGATAAACGCCGCCGCGCCCTTTAAGTACGCCTGATAGACGGGATAGCTGATCCACCATTCGTTGCGCTGATCGATGTCCGCGAGGACGAGCTTATCCGTGACGTCTTTGCCCTCATAGTCCTTTGCGCGGCCCTTCCCGACATAGACGACGGAAAATTCCCGTTCGCCCTCGGTATCGAAATTCGTCTGATAGGCGCCGAGCGTAAAGAGGTGCTCCTCGCCCCTCCCGTCCGTAAAACGCATGTCCGCCCGCGTAAACTCCCAGCCGTCCACGGAAATCCTGTCCTTCGTCACGTTCGTCAATCCGATTTTCCGCATCTCTTCCGCTATGAGTTCGGCCGTGGCGAGCTCTGCGTCCGAACAGGCCGTACGGTATCCCAGCTTCGGATTGCTCGCATTTTCTTCCATCTTCTTCGCAAATTTATAAGAATACCCGCAGTCCACTCCTGCCGCAAATTCTTCGTAAATCTTCCTGTTCAATCCTCTGCCTCCTTTTTTCATGCTCTTTGCTTCTCCGCCGAAATGCCGCGGAGAAGCAAGCCGTCTATATTATACAACAAAAATCCCGCCGAAACAATCGTCCGACGGGTTATTTCATAAAATTTTCTTCAACTTCCCTGCTTTGGCTTTCGCGTTACGCTCTTTTTTGCGGGCGAGGGCCTTTGCTCCGAGAGCCGCTTCTCGTATACTTTGTCTATCCAATCCCTTAAACGGTCACATTCCCGCTCGTCCAGCTCCGATATTTTTTTGCCCGTCATCTTGACGACCACTTCTTCGAGCTGTTCTTCCGTATACCCGATTTTTTCCCAATCTTCCGCCTTTAACGAACAGCCGATACAGTCCTTATCCTCCGTTCGGCCCTTCCCTGTCTCACGCGGATAGGAAAATACCGTCTTTCCCCGTTCGTCCACGACGACGAGGCGGCGGATTCTCCGAGCCTTATCGTACTCCACTTCCGCGACGTCGTATTTCGCATACGGATTTGCGGGGCGATACCCCGTTCCGTTCTTCTGCGTAGGTACGTTCAAAAAAATGAACGGAGCGGTATACAGCTCCCGCCCGATTCCCCATTTTACGCCCGCGCGCTTGAACGCGTCGGAGGCCTCTCCTTTCTTTTCGTTTCCCGCGTCCTCGCGGCTCTCCACGCCGCAGTCCCATTTCCACACGAACGGTTCGTTCGGAGCGGAACGTATCCCGATCCCGCAATAGAGATTGCCGTGGATCTCTTTGTAGTCGTCTGCCCAATTTTCCGCGCCCACCGTTTCGTCGAGTATGTCCATATCTACCCGCGAGGTTTTATAGACGAGCGCCACCACGCCCTTTTCCGTCGCTTGTTTGATTTTGATTTCGATTTCTTCCGCCTTCAACAGCCTGAATTTTTTCTCCATAGATACAGAATGGGCGTTTTTCGGGAAGAATATGCCTCGTCCGACAAAAACGAGACGGGCGCGAAGATATTATCGGGACGGAGGACAAAGACTGCGGCGAAAAAAGAAACGGCTTTGTCCGCAAGAACAAAGCCGTTCCCTTTATATAAACTCATACCCTCTCAACGGATAAGCGATATTATGCGGCGGCAAAATCGTACTCGACGACCTGTTCCTCGTCTACCTGCCACCATTCGAGAATATATATCATCAACTCCTTGGGAACATATAACACGATATTTTCGGCGACTCGCCCTTCCCATTCGTAATCCTTTCCCGAATTGAGATACACCTCGATCGTCTGTGTCGGCCCCGAAAAGGCAGTAAAGGAAATGCGGCCCTCGGAAGCGGAAATCTCCACTTTTTCCAAGGACGGACAGCTTTCAAAAGCATAGTCCGCCAAAATTACGGTATCGCCCGAAAATTTCACGGTTTTCAGTTCGGGACATCTCGAAAAGGCGCCTTCTCCCATTTTCACGCTTCCTTCTATCTCTACTTCTCTGAGCGTGGAACAATTTTTGAACGCCTCGAAACCGATGTTCGCATCCCCGTAGATTTTCAGCGTTTCGAGCCCCGTGCCGTTCTCGAACGCCCCTTCCGCGATTTCCGCGCCGCCTGAAATCGTCAACGCTTTCGGCGCCGCCGGATCGAAATACGCACTCGAAAATGCCCCCGTCTCTATCGTCGCCCCGCCGGAGATTTCCAAATTTTCAAATTCGAGACAATGGTCAAAGGCGGCTTCCCCGATTTTCGCACCGCCCTGCACCTTTACGGAACGCAGATTTTCACAATGCGCAAAGGCGCGGTACCTTATATCCGCCCCGGCAGAAAAATGTAACTCCGTAAGTGAAATGTTTCCGTAAAATCCGCAGTTCCCCACCAAAACGCTCTGCGCGGAGGAAAACGAAACGGAAGAAAGATTGCACTCGGCAAATCCGTACACTCCCACCGAAACGAGCGGCTGACTGACGAACAAAGAAAGATTTTCACAGTCATCAAAAGCATACCACTCGACCGTATCGACGTTAAACAGCTTTGCTTCCGTCAGATTCGGACAATCCTTAAACGCATTTGCGGGGACGGAAGTCAAATATTCGTTTTCCACCTTTTCGACGGCCGTGCCGCTGAACGAGGCTTCTCCGATACTTTGAATAAAGGTAAAATCTATATCGGTCAATTTTCCGCAGCCCGAAAATACGGAACCGCCTATTTCCGTGACAGAGCCGAGGTCTATGCGTTCGAGCGCGCTGTTCAAAAAACAGCCGTCGGGGAGAGAAGTAATCGCTTCGCTCTCTATCGTCACGGTTCTGACGGCAGACCACGAAAAACAGTAAGAGCCAATTTCTTTCACGTTCGAGCCTATCGTAAAGTCCGTAAATCCCGTGCCCGAAAAAGCAAGGTTGCCGAGCGAGACAAAGCAATTTTCCTGTTCCAGCCGAATGAGATTTTTACAGCCGGAAAAAGCATATTCGCCGAGCACGATTCCCGTTTTTGTCGGCGCGATCGTCACGCTTTTCAAATTGCCGCAGTCCGTAAAGGCATGGGAGGCGATCTCTGACAAATCGGTTCCGATTTCGACGCTCGTCAGAGCGTCACATTCCGCAAAAGCACTTTCGCCTATACGGTTCAAGCCGTCGGGCAGGACGATTTTCGTCAGATTTTCGCAGCGGTAAAACGCCTTTTTACCGATGGTATCGACTCCGCTCAGCACCTCGAAGGATAAATTCGCCTTGCGGACGGGATAGGACACGAGCTCTCTGCCGAGATAAAGGACGCCCTCCCTCGCCTCGAAAGCGCAACCCTCCTCCGTCTGATACAGTGCGCAGTCGAAGAACGGCTCCCCGGATTGCAGAGTTGCGGGCAGGGAGATACATTTCAGATTTGCGCCCGTAAAGGCGATTTCGGTACAGGAAAGGTGCTCCGTTCCGTCGAACACGACGCTTTCGAGGGCGGGGAAATCTTCGGGCTCTCTGTCGTCGGGCTCGGCCACAATCGTCACGCGGCACGCTCCGAAAACGATTTCCCGCAGTTTTGGACAATGAATGACGGCATTTTCCTCGAATTCGAGGAGGGAGTCGGGCAGCACGAGCTTTTCCATGGAACAATACTGCATACAGGTGTCTTCTATGCGCTTGATCCCTTCGGGAAGAGTCACCGTGCCTACGACGGACCGCGGATAGTAAATCAGCGACGCCGTGCGGCGGTCGATGACCGCAGAATCCTTCACGTAACAATCGGGGTTCGCCCCGTCGATTTCCACCCGACGGACATTCGGCGCGCCGAGAAGAAGCGTATAGACGAGGGAAGCAGAGTATTGGTTCGAGGAATTTAAGACGGAGCGTCCGAAATAGATTTCACTGAGCGACTTACAGCCGACAAAGGCGGCGGAGCTGAACCTCGAAACGTTTTCCACGTGGAAAATTTCTATCCCGTTATCGGGTGCGAAGGCATTGTATCCGATTTCCTCGACGGAAGCGCGGGCGGTAAATTCCGTCTCGTCCTCTTGGCCGAAATGCGCGAGCAGTTTTTTTCCGTCCGCCGTATATAAGTTGTCTTCGAGAAGGAACAAACTAGGATTTCCCGTTTCCACCTCCACCCGCTCGACGGCGTGGAGCGCAGTTATTCCGTTCGAGGTCAGAATTTTGGAATCCAATGCCTTGGCTTCGCGGGGGAAACGGAGTTTTTTGGGAAGCACCTGATATTCGTCCGTCAGGAGCGTATCGAAAATCTCCGCGGAAAATCCGTCCGCGGTATCGGGCAGAATGATTTCCTCGTCCGCACAATTAAGTCCCGTGACGACGTCGAACTCATTTCCCTCCCCGTCGGTTCGGGTTTCGTAAAAAAACTCCGTCTTTCTGTATTTGATCACGGGCGTCAAAGATACGGGCGTCTCTACTCTGTAATCCGTCAGCGTGTCTATGCGTTCGCCGTTCAACAGCCAATAGGACACCTTCAAATAATTCTGATTCCCCAAAATCCGTTCGGAATACGATTGGAGGTCGATTTGTCCGCCCTTGGGAATATAGGCGTCAACGTCCTTTCCCTCCACCTCTATTTTTATCTGTTCGGCGTCGTCGATCCATTCGCCCGACAGCGAATAGAGATCGTTTCCGTTCTTCCCGTTTTGGTCGTCTGCCCCGTCAAAGGGATTGACGACGAGGTTCCGCCCCGCGCAGTTTATGGTGTCCGTATTCCAGTAGCAGTCGATGTAAACGTCGTTATCCCAGCCCCGGCCTTCGTCTCGGAAATGAAATACGCAGGCGTCATTACAGTCCGTATACAGCGTGCACTTCACCGTATTTCCGTAACAAAAACCTTTTTCGGAGGAAAGGACGCGCACATTGGCGGCATTTATCATTATCGCCCGAGCGGTTCCTTCAAAAGTACAATTTCGGATAATTCCGTCGTTTCCCTCCGCAAAGGCGAAAAATCCATCCGATGTTTTATTTCCTTTCACTTTTATCCCGTCGATAATGCCGCAGTTATTTTCAAACAGGGATCTTTGATAATTCGACGTAATCGTATGGCCGTCGGGATTGACGAGAATTCCGTTGAATCTTCCCCGATAAATCTCTTCGCTCAACTTTTCGGTCAGAGCGACGTCCTCCGCGAGAATATATTTTCCGTACGGATCCCACGTATTCAAATCGTTCGTCCAAGGGATATAATCGTCGTAATTTCCGTCCGTGACCGCGATGTCTATCTGAAAATTATATTCCTTGCCGCGGCCGTCATCCGAGGGTTCGCTGAGGCAAAGTCTGAAAGTGAAACAGCCCGTCTCCCGCGCATGCAGCTTTCCCATCTCGTCGATAAATAAGGGAGTATAATGGGAAAATGCGCTCGAAAAATCATCGTCCCCCTCCCAAAGCTCTTTGCACAGTTGTTCTCTTTCGGTATATTTTCCCGCATAGTGGGTCTTTTCAAAATCCGCAAATTCGGGACAGAGCTCGGAAAAGGCCGCGGGCTCTCCGAAGGTCATTTCCTGAATCCCCTCCGTATAATACTCCGTCATTTCGTTTTTGGGGTATTTTCTCGACAAAACCGCCACGGCAATGATGAGCGCAAAGATAAAAAAGACAAGGCAAAAACCGAGTACGGCTTTTCTTCTTTCTTTATTTAATCCGTTCATTTTTGTTCCCTCCTTCTGCAAACGATATTCGCGACGAACGCTGCCGCTATGAACGCGGCGGCAAAAATCAATTCGGGAAGATTGAAGATGTCCCACGCTATATAATAAACGGGACCGTCCCATCTCCCCCAGCTCAGATTTCTAGGAATGGGATAATTGAAAAAGTCATTCATGCCGAGCGTCGGAGAGAGACGGAAGGTGTCGATCGCTTCTATGGCAAAAAAGACGAGAAGCACCATTATCAGAGTACAGATAATCCCGACGACCACTTTTGCCAAGGAATCCTTTGCCGCCCGCACACATTCAAAAATTACCGTTCCGCAGGCAAAGACGATCAGAGACGAGGCCGAAGTGGAGAGGAAAAAGAGAAAATACAGCGGGTTGCGCCCGTACAGAGAAAATAAAATATTTCTTTTATCTATTGTCGTATAATAGAGGGAATGGCTCGCCTTGAACAATACGTCGACGATCGTCCCGCCGAGCAGGAACGCGAGCGTCACTCCGCCCATGCAGATGAGATTGCAGAGCATGCGCGCGCCCAAAACGCCCATCGAATCGCGGTTGACCTTTGCATACAGGCGGTCGTATGCGGCCGTGCGGTATACGGAGAAAAAGAAAAGGAATAAAAACAGCGCGTATAGAATTAATTGCGCCATACCGTCGACGATTCCATAAGCCTCTTCCGCGCCCGCGTCGCCCGAAACGGGAACCGCTATCCCGCACCCGATCGCCGTGAGGAGCCAGATCCCCAAAAGTATGACGGGGAATTTTATGTAGGCTTTCAATTCATACAAAAATACGTCCTTACTCATTGACTTTCCTCCTGTAAAACTCCGCGACGCTGTTTCCCGTGGTCTCGCGCACCTTTTCGCTGGAATAATAGGGGGAGAGGCGGCCGTCTTTCAGAATGAAGAATCCGTCGATGAGCGTCTCCACCTCCTTGATTTCATGGGTGGTGACAATGAACAGCCGCTCCCCGCCGCACTGCATGATGAGCGTCTCCACGATCTTCGAGCGAAGGTTCACGTCCAGATTGGACAGCGGCTCGTCGAACAGGCACACCCGCGCGCCGCTGTACGCCGTCAAGAGGAATTTCAGGTACTGCTTCATGCCCGACGACATTCCGATCACGGACTGTCTCGGACGTATGCCCGCCTCGCGCGCGTCGCGGAAGATCGCGTCCGCATCCAGCCGCGGCAGAAAAGCCGCGTAAAAGTTCACTGCGTCCCTGACGGACATTCCGAAGGGAAACCCGCCCTCCGTCGCCATGTACGCCACGTCCTCGAAGTCCGTCTTGGACAGTTCCCCCTCGAAATCCCTGTCCAGCCCCGCCAAAATTCTCAACAGCGTCGTCTTTCCCGAACCGTTCAATCCGAAGATTCCCGCCACTCCCCCGTACGGCACGAGAAAGCGCGCGCCGTCCAGCACGAGCTTGCGCCCGAACCATTTTACCACGTCCGCACAGCCGAACAACTCTTTCTTTTCCGTCTTTTCTCCGTCTCTCTCACTCATTTTTTCTCCACGCTCCCTTTTTCGCTCCACGCGCCGGCCGCAAGGCTCATGAACTCGTCCCTGCCGACGCCGCACCGCTCCAATTCCGCCCGAAATTCCCCCGTCCGACGCATGAGGTACTTCTCCCGCTCCGCGGCGATCGCCGCCCTGTCGGGGTTGACGAACTTCCCCAGCGTGCTGTCCGTGTAGATGAGCCGCTCCGCTTCCAGCTGCGCGTAAACCTTCACCACCGTGTTCGGATTCACGCAGCAGAACGCCGCAAACTCGCGTATCGGCGGGACCTTCTGTCCCGGCTCGTAGCGGCCGCTGAATATCTCTCTCTTGACGAAATCGGCTATTTGAGAGGCTATCGTCTGATTGCTCTTGAATTCCATTTCGGCCGCCTCCTTTTTGTATTATTTGAATAGAACAAGTATTCTTTCAAAAAAGGGCAGACTGCGCCCTTTTCTGTACTATCCCTCTAATACAAGAATAGCACACAATTTTATATTTGTCAATAGTTTCCCGAAAAAAAGGAAAAAATTTTTTCGACCGCCGAAAAACGCCGCAACCGAGCGCCCTTTCCCAAGGCGACGCTCGTCCGAGGCCCGCGCCGCCCGAAAGTCGGAAAAGTCGCCTTTTCCCTCCTCCGCCGCCCCTCAAATTTTGACGGAGAGCTCCTTTTGCAATTTTCCCTCAAATCTCGGCGGAAAGTTCCCTTTGCAATTCCCCCTCAAATCTCGGCGGAGAAGCCGTCGCGGGCCGCCTCCACGGAATATTCCGCCTCCGCGCGGCGGAGGTTCTCCGAAAGGGGCGCGCCGTTGTGGGAAAAGTGCGTGATCACCCAGCGGGTTTTCTCCCCCGCGACGCCGCGGCGCAAGAACTCCTCGCGCATGGCCGCGCAGTCGGGCAGGCCCATGTGGCGGGAGACCTCTCCCGCCCCGAAGAAGAGGAAGGTGCAGTCGAAGGAGACGAGATCCGCCCTCCGTCCCCGCTCCCGCAGATACGCGCCGAGATAGTCGAGGCTCTCCCTCGGAATCCGCCCCGTGTCGGTGAGGTGGAGATAGCATTTTCCGCATTTCTCGACGAGGTACAGGAGCGCGCACTCTGTCTTGCAGTGCTGCGCCTTCAAGGCGACGGCCGTATAATCGCCGAAGGAGAACGGCTCGAAGGGGCGAACGACGGAAAAGCGGATGTTTTCCAGCACGTCGGGACGCATCTCCCTGCGCGTACATTCGTCGAATACCCGCTTGACCTCCTCGTTTCCGAAAATGTGCAGGGGCGCGGACAGCGGAGAGGAATATTTATAGCCCCTCAGAATGAAGTCGTGCGCGTAGAAGTGATCCATGTGGCTGTGCGTGACAAGCAAATATCTGACGGCGGACAAATCCGCGCCGAAGCGCAGGGAATGATAGTAGGCGTCGGGGGGAAAATCCACGGACAATTCCCCGTCTATGAGCACCTGAGAGCGGCTGTGAAATTCTTTCTCTCCGCGTCGGCGAGCCTCGCGGCAGGTATCGCAGTTGCAGAAAACGGCGGGTACGCCCTCCGCGGCGCCCGTTCCCAAATAGAGAATTTTCATGCGTCCGCCTCCGATTCCAACAAAATGGTTACGGGGCCGTCGTTGAGCTGTTCTATTTTCATATCCGCCCCGAATATGCCGAGCTTCACTTGAACCCCGCAATCTCTCAGCCTGTCCGCCGCGTAGAGATACAGCCGTTCCGCGCGCTCCGGGCGCTCCGCCAGAATGAAGGAGGGGCGATTTCCGCGCGAAGCGTCGCCGTACAGGGTAAACTGCGAAACGAAGAGAATTTCGCCGCCGACGTCCTTGACGGAAAGGTTCATCTTTCCGTTTTCGTCCTCGAAAATCCGAAGATTGGCGATTTTCTTCGCGAGATATTCCGCCTGCGCTTCCCCGTCTCCCGTCCGAATCCCGAAAAATACGACCAGACCGAAGGGAATCTCGGAAACGAGCCTTCCGTCCACCCGCAGGGCGGCACCCTTTACCCGCTGTACTACCGCTTTCATGAAAAATGTCCTCCGAAAAAATATGACAAAACGCAGGATAAGAAAAAATTTCCGATCCTGCATTTCAAAAACGCTGTTCAATTAAACGACAGGCGGAGAGGGTTATACCCTGCTCATGTATTCGCCCGTTCTGGTGTCGATGCGAATGGTTTCTCCCTCGTTGACGAACATGGGCACCTGAATGATGGCGCCCGTCTCCACCTTGGCGTTCTTCATGACGTTGGTGGCGGTGTTGCCCTTTACGCCCGGTTCCGCTTCGATGACTTTGAGTTCGACAAAGTTTTCGGGCTCGACGGAGAAGGCGTTGCCATAGAGGAATTTCACCGTGACGACGTCGTTTTCCTTAATATATTTGAGCGCGTCCTCCACCTGGTCGTGCGTAAGCATCGTCTGATTGTATTCCTCGTCCATGAACACGTAAAATTCGCCGTCGAAATAGGAATACGTCATCTTCTTGGTCTCTACCTGAACGGTTTCGAGCTTCGCGGTAGGGTTGAAGGTCTGATCGGAAAGAACCTGTCCCGTCACGACATTTTTAAGCGTCGTTCTGACGAACGCCGCGCCCTTGCCGGGCTTTACGTGCTGGAAATCGGTAACGGTATAAACGCCGCTCTTGAATTCAAACGTGACGCCCTTTCTGATATCGCCTGCTAACATCTGTGCCATATAATTTTTTCTCCTTCTTAATCTTAAAAAACTTTATCTTTGTCCCGCTTTCCTCACAGGATCACGAGATTTCTGTCCGTCTTGTGCATAAAACTTACGACGCTTCCGCCCTTCAAGGTAATCGTATCCTCTATGCGGATTCCGTATTCGCCCGCGAGATAAACGCCCGGCTCGTCCGAAAACACCATTCCGTCCCGGAGTACGTCCTCCCCGCCCCTTCTCACGAAGGGAAATTCGTGGATATTCAAGCCGATTCCGTGACCCAGGGAATGGGTGAAATACTTCCCATAGCCCTTCGATTCGAGATAGTTTCGCGCGATCGCGTCTCCGTCTCCTCCCGTCATGCCCGCCTTCAATTTCTCTTTCACGAGCTCATGCGCGGCGAGGACGGCCGCATACGCCTTTTTGAACTCCGCATGTTTTCCGTCGTCCCCGAAAAGGAAAGTCCGCGTGATGTCCGAACAATATCCGTCCACCTTACAGCCGAAGTCGATGAGAATTTCATCTCCGAATCTGAGCTTCGTATCCCCCGTCACGTGATGCGGAACGGCCGCATGCGCGCCGAACGCCACGATCGTGTCGAAAGAGGTGCTGTACGCGCCCAAAGTGCGCATATTGTATTCAAGGAGCGCCGCGACCTCGGATTCCGTCATGCCCTCTTTGATTTCGGGCAGGAGCTTCAAAAAGCCCTCCTCCGCTATATCGCAGGCGCGGGCGATATTTTTAAGTTCCCATTCGTTCTTGATCGCCATACAGCTGCGGAACGCGGGCGAGGAATCGACGAGCGTCAATCCCATATCCGAGAGCTTTTTATATTCGGGATAGAACGTCTCCTCAAAGGCGATCCCGACGGTCTTGTACTTTTTCAGAAGCTCTGCCGGAGTATTTGAAAAACGGTCCATTTCCTTTACGCGCACTTCCGTACCCTTCAACAGTTTTTCCGCCGCCTCGGTATAGCGGGCGTCGGTATACAGCGTCGTGCCGTCCTTATCCGTGAGGACGAATCCGCCCTCCGTCAAAAATCCCGTAATATATCGTTTGAGATATTCACAGGTAGTGAATACGGCGTCCGCGCCGACTGCATCGAAAATCTTTTTTCCGTTCGTTTCAACCATAATTTAAGCCTCGTTTCCTATATCGCACTCCGAAAAACCATGCCGCGGCAGAGCTGAAAAACGTCCTCAAAATTTGGACTTTTTAACTTCACTTCCGCTAAAACATTGCTTCCGTAATGCGCACATAGTACGAAAATGCCACGCATTTCCGCTTTTTCGTTTCTATTATAGCAAAAAATTCCGTTTCCGTCAACTATAAGCAAACCCAATTCAAATCATTCGTCTCCTTTCTTTTGTTTTTTCGCCGCCCAGAGGCATAACCCTCCCTCCGCAAAAAACAATATCGAGGAAAAAAGTGTCACAGCCGACGAAAGAGCGAAAAGAATGTCTCCAGATGTGAAAATGAAAAAGAGCACCTCTATAAATGCGACCGCCGACAATCCGCCGCCGCGGACGAACGAATATACCGCCCAATTTTTTGCATGGGAGTTTTCGTTGAGACGTACCCGTTTTGTCCGAAACGCTAAAAAACAGCCTGTAGCAAAATTAAAAAATATAGTCGCCAATCCAAACCAAAAGGCTTTTTGTACGGCGCGGTCAAACTCGGGACCGCTTCCGCCGCCCCACATAGCTCCTATCACCGGCGCAACGACGATCCATAGAAGTAAAATAAAGCTCAGAATTTCAAAACAAAACACAGACAGTTTTTTTAAGACACAAAGAGCCGTAAAGATGATATTCAGCCTTTTCAATCTTTTTATTTCTTTTTCTCTCTCGTTTTCCGCCCTCATCTTTTCCCCTTTCCCGTTTACAAGCCGTTATAAATGCGCTTCATTTCCGCGGCGTCCTCCGCCTGCGTGCCCGCGGATTCGCTGACGATGTAGGGTTCCAGCTTCAATTCCTTCAAAGCCACGGCGAGGGGATAGAATTCGGGGCCGTAGACGGTATCCTCGAACGTGAGGTGTTTCACCTCGCCCTTCGACGAGTACATGATTTTGGAAAAATGCGCGTGGAAATGCTTCATGCGCTCATAGCCGAGCTCCTCCACCATATAGGAAAGACGGGAGAGATAATCCTCCGCAGTCTTTAAGGAGCCCTGTTCCCGCGCGTTGATGTGCCCGAAATCGACGCACGGCGTATAGACGGGGTCGATTTTACAGAAGCGGACGATTTCCTCCACCGTGCCGATCTGCGCGATTTTTCCCATCGTTTCGGGACAGAATTTCAGGTCTTGCATGTCGTTGAGATAGATGTAATCCCTGAGGATTTTCAGCCTGTCCTCCGTCTTTTGAACGGCCGCCTCGCGCTCCGCCTTGCCCTGCGCCGCGGGATGAAAGACGATGCGTTCCCCGCCCATCAATTTTACCATTTTTCCGCTGTCCAGAACGTAACCGTAAGACTTTGCCGCCATCTCGTCGTCGGGATTGGCAAAATTGACGAAATAGGGCGCATGAACGGACAGCTCTATCCCCTCCGCCTTAAAAGCCTCGCCGATAGAGATCGCCTTTTCCTCGCCCATGCGCACGCCCCGCCCGAAGGAATATTCAAAGCAGTCCAATCCGCGCGCTTTCACGAATGCCGCCGCCTCCTCCGTGTGCGAAAATCCCGCCGCATAAAAACTTTCCGAATTGCCGCTCGGCCCGAATTTTATCATTGTCTTTAACACCTCTCAATATCCGATTATTCTCGTATATCGGACGGAATATTTTTCCTTCCCGTCCGTATCGTTCCCGCGTTCAACGATTACTTCTCACCCGCTCTATATCCGATTCCAGCTGCCCTTTCAAGGCGTTCATGTCCTCAAACTTTTTGATATCCCGAAGATACCTCAAAAAGCGCACCGTTATCGTCCTGCCGTATAAATCCCCGTCAAATCCGTCCAGATACGTCTCCGTCAGAACTCTCGCGTTGCCGAAGGTCGGACGGCTCCCGAAATTGGAAATGCCTTTATACTCCTTTCCGTCCACCTCCGCGGCGGCTTCGTATACGCCCTTCTTCAAAGCGAATTTCTCCTCGGGATAGAGAATATTCGCCGTCGGGAACCCCATGAGCCGCCCCACCTGTCTGTCCTTTACGACTTCTCCCTTCAAAAAGAACGGCTCGCCCAAAACTTTCGCCGCACGCGCGGCGTCGCCCTTCTCCAAAAGCTCTTTCACTAGCGAAGAACTCGCTTTTTCCCCGTCCACGCATACGAGTTTCAATATCTCGACGCTTACACGGGTAAGGTCTTTTATTTGTTTGGGAGTCCCTTCCGCGCCCTTTCCGAAGCGGAAATCCTCTCCGCAGACGAACGCGCGGGGAGAGAAAGCCTCCGTCAAAATCCGAACGAAATCGGCGGGCGGCAAGTCCCGAATTTCCGAAAAGGGAAGCTCGAATACAAAATCGACGGAGAGCGAACGGAAGATGTCCTCCCGCTCGGAAAAAGTAAAGAGGTTTTTCGTCCCCTTTCCGCCGCCGATCGTCATCGCCCCGACGGGCAAGCCGTATTCCCGCGCGTGGGAGATAAGTTTTCTGTGCCCGACATGCGCTCCGTCGAAACCGCCGAGCAGCATGACGCAGGGCGCGCCCGATTGATATTTTCCCGTCAAATTCACCGTTTTCAGCATAATTTCGTCTTTATCTTCGCCCTTTTATTTCTTACCTCGGCGATGCCGTAAAAAATTCCGTCCCGATAAATTTTATATTCCCCGTCCGCATAATCGGTCGGAGCGGGAACTCCGCAAAAAATCTTTTCCGCCCGCGGGCAGGTCAGGACGATCGTCTCGTAAGGAAGCACGTTTTCCGTCGGGACGATCAACCCGTCGATATTCTCCTCCGCCAAAGCGTCGAAGGACACAGCCTCCTCTATTTTGAAATACCCGCTTTTCGTGCGCCTTAAACCGCTCATCACGGCTTTTGTGCCGAGCTTTTCCGCAATATCCCGCGCCAGAGAACGGATATACGTCCCGCCCCCGCAGCGGATACGAAAACGAAATGCGTCCCCTTCCCCTCCGAGCAACGCCACCTCGTCGATGCGCACCTTTTTCGGTTCCAATTCAAACGGAATCCCCGCGCGGGCGAGGTCATACCCCCGCCGCCCGCCGACGTTCTTCGCGCTGTATTTGGGCGGAACCTGCATGATTTCCCTTTCAAAATCGGGTAAAATCTGCTCGATTTCCTCCGCCGTCGGAATCCGCCCGCCGCGGACGAGTTCCCCCGTGGAATCCAGCGTATCCGAATCTACCCCGAAGGTAAATTCCGCGATATACTCCTTTTGCTTGTTCAAAAAGTACTCAAAGAGCCTCGTCGCGTTCCCGATTCCCACGGGCAGGACGCCGCTCGCGAGCGGGTCGAGCGTTCCCATGTGTCCACAAGGCTGCCCCGTCAGGCGTTTGATTCTGTTGACCACGGCCGACGAAGTCATGCCCGACGGTTTATCCACATTGAGAAAGCCCACCCTTTTCGCACCGCGCGCCGCAAGACAGGGCAAAGCTCTGTTTTCGTTTTCCGATTTCAAAGCTCCCTCCTCAGCGCAATTCTATGCCCAGACGGAATTTGAGGTCCGCAAGAATTTTCTTGACGAACCCGTCGAGCGTTTCGGGCGTAAACGCCTTTTCCGCGTCCGCCGCGGGCGTGAACGTCAGGGTGAACGCCATGCTCTTTTTGCCTGCGGGCACCTGTCCGCCGCGGTACACGTCGAACAATTTCGCCTCCGTCACATACTTGCACGCGCGGAGCAATACCGTCTCCACCTCCGCGCAGGTGAGTTTCTCGTCGGCAATCAGCGCGAGGTCGCGCCGCACGGCGGGGAATTTCGGAAGATTGACGAACTTTATTCCGTTTTCCGCCTTGCCCTCCAAAAGCGCCAGATCGAGTTCGCCGAGATACACTTTTTTATCCAGCCCGAGCGCCTGCGCGATCGCGGGGTCGAGCTCTCCGAGAACGCCGACCTCCTCTCCGTCCGATAAAATTTTCGCGGAGATACCGGGGTGAAGATAGTTTTTTTGCGCGCGCTCATACGTAAATTTGAGCCCGAAGGCTTCGGCGAACGCCTCTGCCGCGCCCTTCAAATCGAAGAAATCGTACTTGTTTCCCCAAAGCCCCAAAACGAGATGTTTTCTCTCTTCGGGCTGTTTCGTGACGGGCAAGGCATCGGCGAGATAGACGTTCGCGATTTCAAACTCCTTTCCCTCGTCGTTGCCGCGGCGGATATTGCGCACGGCGTTTTGCAGCATGGACGGCGCGAGAAGAGTGCGCATGACGGAGAGTTCCTCCCCGATGGGATTGAGTATCCGAACGGCTCTGCGCTCGGGCGCGTCCTCAGAAAGTCTCAAAAGGTCGAAATCCTTGGGAGAATAGAAAGAATAAGTGCACGCTTCGTCGAAGCCTTGGATACAAAGGACGTTTTTCATTCTCAGTTCCCGCTTCTGCGCGTCCGTGAGCCCGCCGCCCGTCACGCTCGCCCTTTCGAGGAAGGTGGGAACAATGTGCTCGTACCCGTACATGCGAATGATTTCTTCCGCGAGGTCGGGATAACCGTCCACGTCGTCGCGGTAGCCGGGAATTTCCACTTTGAGTTCGTCCCCCTCTATGCTCGGTTTGAATTGCAGCCTCGAAAGGATATTTTTCACCTCGTCCGCGGGCACCTCTATGCCGAGCAGAGCGTTTATTTTTTTGAGGCTCGCCGTCATTTTCTTAGGAGTCAAATCCGCGGCGCAGCAATCGGAGGAAATGTCCGTGACCGTCCCGCACCCGAGCTCTTCGATGAGATGAAGAGCCCGCGCCATGCCCATTTGCGAAGTATATACGTCCACGCCCTTTTCAAAGCGGAAAGAGGAATCGGAGCTCTGTCCGAGCGAACGGGAAGTTCTCCGCACGTTATCGCGCGCGAACTTTGCGGCTTCAAAGAATACGTCCTTGGTCGAAGGTTTGATTTCGCTGTTCAACCCGCCCATGATTCCCGCGAGAGCGACGGGCTTTTTCCCGTCGCAGATGACAAGATTTTCAGTGCAGAGAGTAAATTCCTTCTTGTCCAGCGTCGTGATTTTTTCGCCGTTTTCGGCGCGACGGACGACGATTTTATTTCCCGAAATATCGGCGGCGTCGAATGCGTGCATGGGCTGCCCTATTTCGAGCAATACGAAATTGGTAATGTCCACGGCGGGGGAAATGGAGCGGATTCCCGACAGCGCCAGCCGCCGCCGCATCCATGCGGGCGACGTCCCGCCCTTTATGTTCTCCACGTAGTGCCCGATATAGCGCGGGCAGAGGTCGGGCGCCTGCACTTCTACGGTTATAGGCGTTTTTTTGCTCTTGTGTTCGGTATACGAGCAATCGGGCGCTTTCAAAGGCTTTTTGAGCACCGCCGCCACCTCGCGTGCGATACCGAATATACTCTGACAATCGGGGCGGTTGGCAGTGACGGAAATATCGAAAATCCAGTCGTCCAGCCCGACGACTTTGCGAATATCCTCTCCGACGGGCGCGCTTTCGTCCAGAACGAGCAAGCCGTCCACATCCGCGCCGGGATAAAAGTCGTCGTTGATGCCGAGCTCCTCGCCCGAGCAGAGCATGCCGAAGGATTCCACGCCGCGAAGTTTTCCCTTCTTGATTTTTTTGATACCCGAAGGATTTTTTTCGAGCGCCGCGGGATTGGTCTCCGCCACGGTAGAGTTATCGAGCGCGACGGGCGTCTTCATGCCCGCGAATACATTGGGCGCGCCCGTGACGATTTGGATTTCCCGACCGTATTCCTCGCCGCAATCCACGGCGCAAATTTGCATGTGGTCGCTGTCGGGATGAGGGACGACGGATTTTACCTGTCCCACGACCACGCGGTTTATTTTTTCGCCGAGATAAGAGAGCTCCTCTACCTCGAACCCGCAGGAAAAGAGCTTTTGGGCGAGCTCCTCCGCGGAAACGTCTATATCGACATAATCTTTCAGCCAGCTTAAAGGTGCTTTCATATTCGTATCCTCCCGTCAATCCCTGAATTGCTTCAAGAAGCGCGTATCGTTTTCAAACAGCGCTTTGATGTTGTTGATGCCGTATTTGAGCATGGCGATTCTCTCTATGCCCATGCCGAAGGCGAAGCCCGTATATACGTCGGGATTCACGCCGCAATTTTCGAGGACGCGGCGATTGACCATGCCCGCGCCGAGCACCTCTATCCAGCCCGTGCCCTTGCACAGCCGACAGCCCTTGCCTCCACATTCCGAGCAGCTCAAATCCACCTCTACGCTCGGTTCCGTGAAGGGGAAATACGAGGGGCGGAGCCGCACCTTCGTAGAGCTTGCGAACATCTTTTTCGCGAACTCCGCCAGCATGCCCTGCAAGTCGCAGAGGGTAATCCCCTTGTCCACGACCAGCCCCTCCATCTGATGGAACATCGGCGAATGCGTGGCGTCGTCGTCCGAGCGGAACACCCGCCCGGGGGAGAGAATTTTAATCGGCGGCTTTTCCGTTTCCATGACGCGGATCTGCCCCGCAGAGGTCTGCGTGCGAAGGAGCAGCTTGTCCGCGAGATAGAAGGTATCCTGCATATCGCGGGCGGGGTGATCCTCGGGGGTATTGAGCGCGGTGAAATTATAGTAATCCGTTTCGATTTCGGGACCTTCAAAGACCTTGAAGCCCATGCCCGCGAAAATGTCGATGAGCTGATTTTTCACGAGCGTGACGGGATGTAGAGCGCCCGCCTCGTATTTTCTGCCGGGCATCGTGATGTCGATTTTTTCTTCCTCGTATTTTTTTTGAAGTTCCTTCTGCCGAACAATGACGGCGCGTTCCTCGAATTTCTGCTCCATGCCCTCCTTAAATTCGTTGACTACTTTTCCGAACACGGGGCGTTCCTCTTTGGGGAGATCCCGCATGCCGCTCATAATCGATTTGAGCTCCGCCTGAAATTTGAGTTTGAGCTCGTAAAGAGCCCTGCCCGTTTCCGTCGCCTGTATGGCGGAATCGATTTTCGCCTTCAAAGCCTCGATTTTTTCCTTCATATCCGTTCCTCCGAATATTGTTTTTCTCAATTTTCGCAAAGCGTTCCGACAAATCAAAACGCCCTGCGCGCCGAAAAGGGCGCGCAGGGCGAAATATCCGCGGTACCACCTGCATTCGCGCGGGACGTTTCCCACGCCTTGTTTATCCGCTGTAACGCGCGGAACGCGGCGCCGACTACTTTTCCGCCTCAAAAACGGAGTTCCCCGGCGAAGCTCCAAAGAGAAAGGGAATTTCGGCAACCGCCCCCGCCTTTCAGCCTGCGGACGGAGGTCTCTTTTTCGGCGCGAGCCGGATTTCCCGCTTTTTCATCGCTTCTTTGCTTGTATTATATCCTTTCCCGAAAAAAAAGTCAACCGTTTTTGCGGGCCTTCCGTTTTTTCTCCTTTTCCTCCGCCCGCGAGATTTCCTTTTTCATGCGCGCATACGCGGCGGACAATTCCTCCTCGGACATGCTCTCGACGTTTTCTTTGACGTATTCGGGAATTCTTTTATAGGACATCAGCCGTTTTCCTTCAAACCAATGGGGCTTGAATTTCAGACATACGAGCACTACGCCGCAGATAATCGCCGCGCCGACGATATTCACCAGCATATCCATCATGCTGTCGGTAAGTCCGCTGCCGCGCACGGCGTTCGTCACGTAAGTTCCGTCGCCGTTGTCCGCGATGATTCCGTCCTGCCAGCGCTGCATATTCGGCCCGTTCAATCCCGCTATCTTATAGCCGATGCTGTCCACGGCGTATTCGATGAGTTCCCAAATATATTCTATCGACAGCGCGAAACAGAAGCTGAACAGAACGATAAAGAAGGGGGACAGCTTTACCTTTTTGCTTTTGAGATTGGTAAACGACAGGACGACGGAGAACCCGATAAAGGCGATAATCGCGCCGCCCGTCGTGTGCAGAATTTTGTCGAACAGGATATAATGGTCGTAAAAGCGGTAAATCTCTCCTAAAACGAAATGAATGAAAATGAAGAGATATACGATGACCGCAATAAAATCGGGTATGCGCACTTTTAGCTTTTTTTGAAAGAATACGGGGATATTCAGGCAGACGAGCGCAAGCACGCACATCTGTATCTGATTGAGATACGTTTCCAGCATCTCCCCCGAACCGAGAATACACTTCACGAGAGAGTATACCGCCGAAGCGGCGACCAAAATCGTCAAAACCTGAATAATCCAATAAAGCGCCGTATTGCCTTTATGCTGTTTCAAAAGTTTCTGCGTCCTGTAATCGATGAGTTCCCTTTTTTGTTCTTCCGTCATGCGTCCTCCCGAAAATCGGCGGCGAAACGCGCCGTTCAGCTCATTTTCGCCGCCGTATTCTGTTTGTCGTTCCTTCCGCGCCTCTCGTGTTCCTCTGTCTTTACCGGTTTTCTTTTGTCTTTACCGTTTTTCCTTATTCGCCTCGCGCGTTCACCGTTTTCCGGCTCTTGCCGTCCTTTCAGCGATTTTTCAAAAGATCGCGTATTTCCTCCAAGAGCTTTGTATTCGCTTCCGCCTTAGCCTCGGCCGCAGCTTTCTCTGCGGCTGCCTTTTCCGCCGCGAGGCGTGCTTCCTCCGCTTTCGCTTCCTCCGCCGCTTTCAAATCCGCTTGATACTTCGCCATAGCTTCCGCCTTTGTCAGGCCCTCTCTGCGATATTTCTTCACCGCTGCGCGCTCTGCCAGAAGCTCCCCTTTTGCCTTGTCTTTCGCGTCGTTGAGCCTGTTAATCGTCTTTACGATACAGAACAGCACGAACGCGATCAGCAGGAAATTGATGATTGCATTGATAAACGCACCCCAGTCGATATAAATGGACTGCGTCAAATCCAAGAGTCCCGTCGTTTGGTCATAGACGGGTTTGAGCACCGTATAAATTTCGCTCAGAGAATCCCCGCCGATAATCGCCGCCAAAAGCCAATCGATGAGCGGTTTTAAGATATTGTTGCTTAAAGCATTGATGATTGCGGTAAACGCGCCGCCGACGATAACGCCGACCGCCATATCGAGGACGTTCCCGCGCGTAATGAATTTTTTAAATTCACCGAAGAATTTTTTGATACCGTTTTCCTTTGTTGCCATGAATATATTTTCTCCTTTGTATTTTATCTGTTTTATTCTCCTTTGTAACGCCGATCGCGCGTTTCATGATTCCGTAAACGACAGTTTTCCGTCACCCTTCGATGAAATACCTCATTTTTTTCGCAAGCTCATTCCGTTACACTACCGACGCCATAGTTCTCAAAAACATCGAAAAAACCCAGCCTCCCCAGAAAAAACCGAGGACCATGGAAACGATGGAAATGACAATTCCCGCAATCGCAAGTCCCCGTCCCTCTCCGTTCAGCTCCTTAGAATTTCTGTACCCGATTATGCTCAGAATGAGCCCCACGATCGAGACGAAGAAAGAACAAATAAATCCCGCCAAAGCCATGGTATTGCTCTTTTGGTTTGCTCGGGGACGATACCCCGCATTTTCGGGAGCGTAATAATAATTTCCGTTCGGATAACCTGCGCCGCCTCCGTTCTGTCCCGCCGTGCCGCCCGGACGGTAGGCGTCCTTGTTGAGGCTGCCGTCGGGATTGATTGCGTTTGCATTGTTTTCGGGCGGCATCGCGTCGTGGTTAGACACTCTTTCCCCGTATTCCGTCAACGCCCCGCAATTTGCGCATACCATATCGTTATCGCCCACCTTTGAGCCGCAATGTCTGCAATACATTTTCTCTTTCCTCCAAAATTTTCTCTCTGAATTTATTTTACATAATTTTACGGGAATTGTCAATAGGGTATTCCTAATTTTTTATTCGTTTTTTTCTCTTTTGGCCTTTCGGACAAGAAAAATTCTTTTTTCTTGCGGTAAGCCTAAGGGAATACTGCCATTCATCAACAATTCTCCCGTACAAAGGAACATTTCTTTTACAGAATAGCAATTCGGATCTATTTCATTCACCGAATACACGGTCGCTTCGTCTAAGCCCTTAAAGGTCACTCTTTCGGCATTTTCAAAGAGCGCTACGGCCGTCTGCCGATTCAAATCGACAAAAATTCTCCCGCCTTTCACGAGGTATTCCCTTCCGCCGCGCAGGAGAGGAGCCGTTCTTTTATAAAAAGAAATTTCTTTTTTCTTTAAGGCAGCATTTCCGTCCGAAAGCTCCTCTGCGGCCCATTCCCCCGACAACAGAGCAGCCGGCAATTCCTCGAATCCGGGCAAAAAACAGCGCACCGCGAGATTTTTTCTTTTCTTTCTTCCTTCAAACAATACGGAGGGAAAGCGTTCCGCGATTTTTTCCATGACGCCGTACAATCCCTCCCAATATCCCGCGGGAAACTCCCGTTCGGAGCTTTCGTCCGCCCAACCGACATAGGAAACCTTTATCCCCGAAAGCGCCGCGGACAATATCCTGACAAGATATTTCTGCGCGCGCAAATCGGCCAAGTTCAGCCGTCGCGAGCTCTCCCGAACGGACGATTTCAAAGTCAGTTCGGGATGTTTCGCATAGGCTTCCCCCGAAGCAGCCAGCGTTTCGGGAGCAAATTCCACGCCGAATTTCATTCCCGCTTTCCGCACGGTTTCCGAGAGTGCGGATATTTTTTTCGCCGTATTCGGGTAAAGGAGTTCCTCAAAAGCAATCCCTTCGAGCACAAATAATTCCGCTCCTGCCGCCGCCCATTGGCCGACCGACGGGAAAATATCGTCCGATATTTCTTTTTCCCCGCACAGCCGAACGGTCGCGGGGCGAAGTTTTCCCTTCTTTTTTCCGCGCGCGAGATGTTTCTCCGAAAAAGAACGCAGAGCCTCCTTTGCCTCTTCCGCGGTTTCCGCATACGTCATGAGCGCTTCCGCCGAGAAAGCGCTCTCGCCGGGAGCGAGCCGCCTGTCCGAAGGCGCGAAAACGGAAATTTGCGTAGAATCTCCCGTTCGGACGTTTTCCTCGAAAGCCCCCGCCGTGACCAAATCGAACGCATAGACATGTCCGGCCTTTTCCAAAAGGACGCAGGAGGAAAAGGAGCGGGAGGAATATTCCGTTCCGCCGTTAGAGAGAATACAGCCGCCGTTCGCGGCGGCGGAATACCTGTATGTTTTCCCCTCTTTTTCCTCAAAAGTGACAAAAGAAAAGTCCCTTCCGTATATTTCCAAACAAAGGGAAGGGAATTTTTTTATTCCGACCTCCCTTTTTCCTCCGTTCAAGAGTCGGCAAGAGGCGCAAACGACGTCCGAATCGTCAAATACCGTATAATAGACGAACAATTTCAGTTTGGCCGTCTCGTCCGCAAATTCAAAGCAGAGCGTCTGAGAGGCGTTTTTCTCATCCGAATCGGAATAGGAGGAAGGCAGAGGCGAAAGCGGCCTGTCCGCAGGTCTTGCGCGCAGGAAAGAAAAGTGCGGCGAAAAAGAACCGTCTGCAAACGAGCAGACGACTTCGGGCGCGAACTCAAAGGAAGATCTCTTGTCTTCGTTCCGTTTTTTTTCGTTCCCCCTCAAAAAATCGTAATCGGGAACGGGCACGGTAAGTCTTTTGCCGTAATAGAGCATGGCTGCGTCCATTCCGAAGATGAGCGTCGTTTTGGGAGTATCTATCTTATATACGTTTCCTTTCTTTCTGAGCATACTTTCCTCCGAAACAGGTTTTTCATATTCCTACCTTTCCCCCATAAAAGACCCTCTTATTTGCGTCCCGTTTACCTATTGCTTATATCAAAAATGCGGAAACACGAAGTATTTATCGGGATTTCCGCACCCTTTCCGACATAGCTTGTCTATGTTATAATAGCATATTCGGAAAAAAATGTATACCATTTTTTAAGCGGAGAAACAATAGTTTCTCCGCTTTTTCTCATTTTTTTATTTTTTCTTCGCGCCTCGAATCGAGCAGGTCTTGAAGGAAAAAGATGTCCTCTGCCACGGAGGCGAGGGAATCGGTGAGATAGGTTCGTTCCTCTTTCCTTTTCGCGGAAAAAATTGCCGTACAATATTCCCGCATGAGCGATTTTTCGAGAAAGAGCATATCGCTTATGCTGTCACATTCGTTGAGCGTAATTTCGCGTTTGCTGTTTTTCATCTTTTTCCTCCCGCCAATTTATCGAGCACGGTCTTTCTCTGTTCGTGTCTGGAAGCGAGCGCTTCCATATCCTCAGCCAAAATGGGGTCCGTGAGGAGTCGGGAATATATTCTCGCCTTTTTTGCGGCGAGTTCTTCCGCCCCTGCCAGCACGGCGAGGAGCAAGCCCGTTTCCGCGCCGTTATTTTCTTGGATTTCCATAAAAAACCTCCCTGTCTTTTAATCGCAGTATGCGGAAAACAGGGAAGTTTTATGCGCAAAAATAAGGCTCACGCCTTTTTCGGGGAATTGAAATAATCGCAATAACGCGCCAGAGTACAATGCTCGCAGTCGGGTTTTTGAGAGTGACAAACTCTTCTGCCGTGATAGATGAGCCAATGATGCGCCTTCGACCAATCGGCTTTCGGAACAGCCTTATGCAGTCCGTCCTCCACCTCTGCGGGAGTCTTTCCCCTAGCGAGCCCCAAGCGATTGCTGACGCGGAATACATGGGTATCCACGGCGATGGCGTCTCCTCCGAACGCGACGGAATATACCACGTTCGCGGTCTTACGTCCCACTCCTGCGAGGCTCATGAGGTCTTTGATATTGTCGGGAACGTTTCCGCCGAACCGTTCGAGAATATCTCTGCTTGCGGAAAGAATATGTTCCGCCTTGGTCTTATAAAGTCCGCAGGAAAAGATATAGCGCTCTAATTGTTCTTGGGAAAGCTCTGTCATCGCGGCGGGGTTATTATATTTTTCGAACAATTTTTCCGTGACTTTATTCACCCGCTCGTCCGTACATTGGGCGGAGAGAATTACGGCCACGAGCAATTCATAAGCCGAGCCGTAGTGAAGCGCGGGACGCGCGTCGGGATAGAGTTTTGAAAGTTCGGCAAGCGCCGCTTTTTTATCGTGTCCTCTCATAGCGATAATATTATAACACATCGCCGCGAGTTTCGCAAGTTTTTTTCCGAATTTTATGCGCGGAAGTCTTGAACCCCGTTTTACAACGCTATCGATAAGTCGGCTGCCACGGGGAAACGCTTGCCCGACCGTTTCTGAATTCCATTTTGTAAAAGCCCCGAAAAGCGGAATATTTTCCGAGTCGCAGTACAGCCTGTGCGCGAACGATGACCGTAGAATCGAATTTCACGCACAAGCCGCAGCCGATATGGGCTTCCTTCGGGGCAGAGACGGTCTGTGCCGCCACGCCGTATTTATATAAACGCCCCGCGTAATCCATACATTGGGCGCGGGAGCGGAAAACCGCAAGAATCGTCATAATGTCATACCTACCTCCTCGGCGGAATAGTATATTTTATGAATCCATAAAAAAAGAGGTGACTTTCATGATTTATTTCGACAACGCGGCGACGGGCGGGCGCAAGCCCGACGCCGTGATTTCCGCGGTGACCTCCGCCGTAAAGCTGTGTGCGAATCCAGGCAGGAGCGGACACAAGCTCTCTCTTGCCTGCGCGGGAGTGGTACAGAATTGCCGCAACGCCCTCGACGAGTATTTTAACGGCTGGGGCTTCGAGCGGGTAATCTTCACAAAAAATTGCACGGAAGCGCTGAACATCGCTGTTTTCGGCGCGCTTTCGGCGGGCGATCATGTCGTCACCACGTGCATGGAGCACAATTCCGTTCTCCGTCCCCTCGAATATTTCAAAAAGTCAGGCGTCATCACTTACGACGTCTGTCCGTTGACGGACGGAAACATTTACCCCGAAACCTTTGCTTCCCTGATAAAGCCGGAAACGAAAATGGCAATCGTCACTTCCGCTTCCAACGTCACGGGTGCAATCCCCCCACTGAGAGAGATAAAAGAACTTCTGCCCGAAAGGGTGTTGTTCGTCTGCGACGGAGCACAGGGCGGAGGGCATATTCCCATCGACATGAAAAGGACGGGACTCGACGCCTTGGCGATCGCGGGACATAAGGGAATGATGGGAATACAGGGCAGCGGCGCGCTCCTGTTTTCAGAGCGCATAAATCCCCGCCCCGTAATGTTCGGCGGGACGGGAAGCGAGAGCATCTCCCTTGACATGCCCGATTTTTATCCCGACGCTCTGGAAGCGGGAACGCTGGCCTTTCCGGCCATATCTTCGCTTTTGGAGGGCGTGGGCTATCTTTCGGGACGGGGGGAGAGCATAGGGAAAGAGCTTTTATCCATGACGGAATATTTTCTTGACGGATTGAAAAAGCTGTCCTCTTTTCGCGCGTATTCCGTTCCAAATCCCTGCGGAATCGCCGCGTTCGGGCACCGCGACGTACAATCGGAATTTCTCGCGCAGGAACTCTCGGAGAGCTATTCCGTCGCCGTCCGCGGCGGACTGCACTGCGCGCCTTTAATGCACAGGGCGCTCCAAACGGAGGAGGACGGCCTCGTGAGAGTGAGCTTTTCTCCTTTCAATCGCAAAAGGGAAATCGACGTACTCCTTTCCGCCCTGAAAAAAATGAACTGACTTTTCCGCTTCGTTTACCGTCGGTCGGACTCAGATTCTTTTCAGCCTTTCGACCACGGATTTCAATTTACGGCGCTGTCCGCCGTCCAGAAGCGGCGAAAATTGTTCGTAAAAAGTGTCTATCTCCGCATTGGAAAGCGTCCCCGCGCGCTTGCTTCTTTCCGCTTCGCTGAGGATATTTCTCAACATTTCGTTGCTGTTCTTGCCGTTGTAGGCCGCGGCGATTTTCCTCGTCAATTCCGCGGCAGAGCTCTCTAATGCGGGATCGGACGCCGTCACGGCCCTTTTCAGCGTCTCGCTTTCCGAAGGTGTATTTTCGGGGCGGTAATCTTTGAAACTTCTCATATGTCTCCTCCTTGCAGGATAACTTTATCATTATCCTATGCGGGGAGGAAATTTTTCGCAACTCAAGCTCATATATTGTTAGTATGGAAATCATGATGCTGCTGCTATTATACTATCTTTCGCAAAATCCGGATTTTCCCGAAAGGATTAAACCGCTCATGGGACAGCTGAAAAATTCCGAGGAAATGCTGAAATTTCTAAACGACCTTTCCCGTTTCTCCGACATTTTTTCCCTGTTCAAAAAGCAGGAGGGCGGGCCCGACCGTTCCGATCGGCCCGACCGCCCGCAAAGCGGCGCCCCGAAGCCTCCGAACGCGCCGCCGGACGGGGCAAGCGCTCCGAACGGTTCCGGCGGCGCGCCCTATTCGCCGTCCCCGAAACAAGAAAAAGAAAATCCGCAAACCCCGACGAGCGGGATCGCGGACGAATTTATCGAACAATGTCTGGAAAAATATTTTAAGCGTCATTGAAGCGGGCGCGCCGAACTGTTATAAATCAGACCGTAGGAATCCAAATCCTTTCCGCCGCCGAAGGGATCGAACCCCCATTGGCGCTCCACGGAGAAGCCGCATTTTTTATGTACGGCGAGGGAGGCAAAATTCTTTTTGTCCACGTTGTCCCGAACGACAAAAGCGCCGCCTTCCGAAAGAGAAGAAATTACGCCCTTCAAGAGCGTTCGGGCATATCCCTTTTTCCGCTCGTCCGTCCTCGTCTCCAAGGCCTCTATATAGTACGACCTCGGGGAAAGAGACAGCGCATACAGCCGAAGAGCGGATACCCATTTCCCGTCCGCTTCGAGGACATAGCATACGTTCCCCGCTTCGGGAAAAAATTCCGAAGCGAGATACTCCGAAAAGGCGGCCTCGGTCTTCTTCAAAGCATCTTTTTCCGTACAATCGGGAAAAAATCGGCGGGAATTTTCCCGATTGCTCTCCTCGTAAATTTGCATCAGTTTTTCATATTCCGTTTTTCCGCACCTTTTCAGCGCAAGCAGCATTTTTCCTCCTCCGCGGCCGTTCTCCGAGTCCCGCCTTATCGCGGATACGCCGCAACCATACGGCAAGGATCGTTCCCGTTTGGAAGCAGCGCAACTTTTTTGTTATACGATGGAAAATCCCCCGTTCACGGGCAAATCGATGCCCGTGACATAGTCGTTTTCATAGAGAAACCATACGGCTTTGGCAACGTCCTCTCCGCGCCCGATCCGTTCCAAAGGAATTTCCTCTCGGAGAGCCTCCATATCGCAGTCGGACAGCCGCGCGTTCATGCGCGTATCTATCACGCCGGGAGAGACGCTGTTGACGCGGATTCCGGAAGGTCCCAGCTCTTTTGCAAGGGCTTTCGTAAACCCCAGCAAAGCGGCTTTGGAGGCGGAATAGACGCTTTCGCAGCTCCCGCCGACCTCTCCCCAAACGGAAGAAATGTTGACGATGAGCCCGCTCTTTTTTTCGATCATTCCGTGCGAAGCCTCGCGGGCACAGAGAAAGGCGCCCCCGACATTCACCGCAAACAAACGGTTCCATTCCTCGAAAGATACATCCTGTATTTGTTTGAACAGGGAAATGCCCGCATTGTTGACGAGAATATCCACGTTTCCGACGTGCCCGAACAGAGCCCGTACCTGCGCTTCGTCGGAGACGTCGGCGCGAAAGACGTCTATCCCTTCCGCGGCACTTTCCGCGGCGCTCTGTTCGTCCGAGGAATACGCCGCGCATACGAAAAAGCCCCTTTTGAGAAACTCCCGCGCGATATCCCTGCCGATTCCCCGCGTTCCGCCCGTGACAAGCACCTTTTTCATTTCGCACCTGCCTCGTTCGTTTTCCGAAGATATTCCCGAACGACCGAAATCACTTCCCGAGCGTTCTCGTCCGCCGACTTTCCGTCCACATCGACGATAAAATCGGCGACGTGTTCATATACGGGCGCGCGTTCTTTCAAGAGCTCCGAAAGCCGTTGGGCGATTCCGCCCGCCTCCGCTTTCAGGAGCGGACGATCGTCATACACCCTCAGCCGCCCGACGAGCGTTTCCAAAGAAGCCCTCAGGAAGACAATTTTTCCGTTTTTCTGCAAGAGCTCGTTATTTTCCCGTTTGAGGACAAGCCCGCCGCCCGTGGAAATGATGAGGTTATCCTTTTCCGAAAGCTCTTTGACGATTCCCGATTCCAGCTTGCGGAAATATTCTTCCCCGTAATACTCGAATATATCGGAAATATCGCCGTAGCGATCGACGATCATCTGATCGGTATCGTACCATCTCCGTCCCGTCGCTTCGGCGATCTTTACACCGACCGTCGTTTTTCCCGCGCCCATCATGCCGCAAAGAATGAGATTCATTTACTTTTGCCCTCCGAAATTCGCTTTGAGTCCCGCTATCGCGGCGATATAGCTCGCCGCCCCGAATCCGAACACGACGCCGCGGCAGACCTCGGACAATACGCTGTGGGAACGGAAGGTCTCCCGCGCGCAGATATTGGACATATGCACTTCCGCCACGGGAATATCGATCGCGGCAATCGCGTCGCGGAGCGCATAGCTGTAATGCGAATATGCACCCGCATTGAGCACGACCGCGTCGCAGGAATGTTTCAAAAATACCTCGTGGAGCTTATCGCAGAGCGCTCCTTCGAAGCTGCTCTGAAAAAATTCTGTTTCGTCTCCGTTCCGCGCGCAATACGCGGCGATTTTTCCTTCGATATCCGAAAGGGATTCGCTGCCGTAGACGCTCTTTTCCCGAAGCCCCGTCAGATTGAGATTGACCCCGTTGATGATGAGAAATTTCATATCGTTACCTCTTTCATATCGTTTTCCGTTTATTGTGTTCGTTGCAGATATTCCGCATATAACGCCTTCGCCTCCTCGGCACTTTCTTTTCTGCCGAGATAGAGACAATCGGAAAAGTACGCCTGATAGAACAGCATGGCGCCGCCCGAAAGCGTCTTTTTGCCCCGTTCCCGCGCGAGCCGCAAAAATTCCGATTCCGCGGGCCGATAGATGAGATCCACCGCCGTCAGACACTGATTCAGCTCCTCGCCCGCAACGGGGGATTGTCCCGTACTTTCGTGCATTCCCACGCCCGTGCAGTTGATGAAAATGTCGCAGGGGACGACGCTCTCCGTCGCCTCTACGCCGAGTTCTTCGCACGCTTCTTTCAGGAGCCGGCGATTCCTCCGATACAGGAACACGCGGGCGCCCGCAGCTTTGAGCGCCGCGGCCGTGCTCCTGCCCGCGCCGCCCGCGCCGAGCACAAGGACGCTCTTTCCCCGAACGGCTGTTCCCGCGCCTTCCAGCATGAGAAGAAAGCCCTTCCCGTCGGTATTGTATCCCGCCTTTTCGGCGGATACCACCGTATTCACCGACCCGTAAGCCGCCGCGTCCCCTCTTATGCTTTTCAGATACGGAAAAATGCTCCGTTTATAGGGGATCGTGACATTGAACCCGTCCGTCTCGTTCAACAGGCGTTCCGCCGCGCGGCAGAACGCCGCTTCGGGAACGGAAACTTTTTCGTAATCGCATTCCGTTCCCATTTTTCCGAGGATAAAGCGGTGAATTTTTTCGCTGTCGGACAGGGACACGTCCTTGCCCAGAAGCGCCAGACGCAATTTTTTCATTTTTTCCTCACTGTTCCAAAAGCCCGAAAAATCCGGGGAAAGAAATGGCGCAACATTCGGGTTTGTCGATGTTTCCCCCGCGTTCCGAAGCCATGAGCCCGACCGCCGCCGTCATGGCGATTCGGTGATCGAGGTAACTTTCGACGTCCCCTCCCGGCAATGCTTTTCTGCCGCGAATCACGAATCCGTCCTCCGTCTCGATGCAGATCCCGCCGAGCGCGGCGATCATCTCGGAGGTCGTGCGGATACGGTCGCTCTCTTTGAGCCTGAGTTCCCGAGCGCCCGAAATGCGGCTTTCGCCGTCGGCAAAGGCGCACAGGAGCGCGATGAGCGGCAGTTCGTCTATCATGGCGGGGATTTCTTCGGCCGTCAGGGTAATGCCACGCAAGGGGGATTTTTCGACGAGGATATCCGCCGTTTCCTCTCCGCCCGAAAGCCGTCTGTTGGACGCGGTATATTTTACGCCGAGCTTGTCGAAAGCCCGCAGAATCCCCGTTCGGGTGGGATTGAGCCCCACGTTTTTGGAGAGCGTTTTCCCCTTCAAAGCGCCGAGGGCCATAAAATACGCGGCGGAGGAAATGTCGGCGGGAACACAGACGTCGGCGGCCTTCAAACGGCTCTTTTTCACGCGCACCGTAAGCCCGTCCACGGAAATGTCCGCGCCCATGGCGGAGAGCATGCGTTCCGTATGGTCGCGGGATTTCTGCGGTTCGGTCACGCGGGTTTCTCCGTCCGCGGAGAGTCCCGCCAAAAGGACCGCGCTCTTTACCTGCGCGGAAGCGACGCGGAGCGTAACGTTTGCGCCGTGCAGAGGAGCGGGATATACGTATACGGGCGCACGGCCCGCCGACGTGCGCACGTCGGCGCCGAGGTGGGACAAAGGCAGAGCGACGCGCTCCATGGGACGGGAGGAAAGGGACTCGTCCCCCACCAATTTCGCCTCTATCCCCTTTCCCGCCGCAAAGCCGATCAAAAGGCGCATGGTCGTCCCCGAATTTCCGCAGTTGAGGTTCACCCCCGTGCGGAAATGAGGCGTGCCGCGCACGCGCAGCGTCGTGCCGTCTATCTCTATTTCCGCGCCCAAAGCGCGCATACATTGACAGGTGGACAGGCAGTCCCCGCCCATCAGGGCGTTGGTAATCACCGCCTCCCCTTCCGAACCTCCGTTCAGCATAATGGCGCGGTGCGTAATCGATTTATCTCCCGGCAAATCGAACTCGCCCTCGAAACGCTCCACAGGTTTTATCGTCTTCATCTTCGTTCAGTCCCTTTTCTTTATTCTCTTTCGTCCGTTTATTCTTTTTCGTATATTTACTTATTTACTTATTTACTTTTTTCGTCCGCTTGTTCTTCTTCGTCTTTTCGTTTATCTGAACCCGCAATTTTCGTTTTCCGCCGTTCCGACCCCGTTTTTCCACTGAGCGGCGAGCCGCTCTAACCCGTCCCGATATTCAGGGAAGGGCAGGGAGAGCATAGCCCATTTTCCCCTGTCCGCCGCGACAGCCATCTGAATCAGTCCGTCGTCCGTATTTTTTTTGTCCGACCTTGCCTTTTCCGCGGCCTTTCCGATCGTCTCAAAATCCGGCGCCTGCCTCGGCGGAACAGCCAATGCCCGACGGACGATTTGCATGAGCTCCCCGCCGTATTCTTCCCCGCAGACGCCGTATTTTACCGCCAAGGCCGTCTCAAACCACATTCCCCAAAGCACGCTTTCCCCGTGTGACATCGAAGAGGAAAGCTCCAAGGCGTGTCCCGTGGTATGGCCGACGTTGAGGGACTTTCTCTCCCCCGTCTCTTTTTCGTCCGCCTCCACCACGCGCGCCTTATGTTTTATGCACGGCGCAAGGAGAGAAGTGAGAAATTCTGCTCCGCAGATTTCGCATATATCGATATTCTCCATAGCTTTCAGTCGGTCGAAAATTTCCTCGTTCAAGGCGGCGTATTTTACGATTTCCCCCAATCCACATTTGATTTCCCGAGGGGGGAGAGTCGAGAGGAAATCGGGGTCTACCACCACTTCGCAGGGCTGATGAAAAGCGCCGACGATATTTTTAACGCCGCATAAATCCACCGCGGTCTTTCCTCCCACGCCGCTGTCCACCTGCGCGAGCAGGGTGGTCGGCACCTGAACGCAGGAAATCCCGCGCATGTAGAGCGCCGCAGCCAATCCTCCGATGTCCCCCACGACGCCGCCGCCCACGGCAAAAAGCCGCGACGAGCGGTGTAATCCGGCGCGCGTCATTCGGGTAAGAATTTCCGATAAGGCCCCAAAATTTTTGCTCTCTTCTCCGGCAGGGAGGACGAATATTTCGCTCTTTGCGAAATATTCGGAAAAAAACGTCCCATAGAGAGAAAAGACGTTAGAATCGGTCACGACGAAATTTTTCTGTCCCTCCGTGAGTCGGGGAAGTCTCTCTTTCGCCGCGCCCCGACCGATAACGATTTCCCCTTTCAAAGACGGCGCTTTCAGTTCAATTTTTTCCATAGCGAGCTCTCCTCTCCTTTCAAAGAAAGTTTTTTCCCTTCACCTACTCTCAAGCCACCTTCCTCCTTTCCTTTTCAAAGCGAATTCCGTTTTCGTCTCTCTCGCTTCTTAAAAGACGTTCAAGGCAGGCGGGAATATCTTTCTTTCACTTCTTCCATGGTATCCCCGCCCAGCCGTTCGGCCACCGTTTCGGCCAAGACTTCCGCAACGGCGGCCTCCGCGATGATTTCGAGCGCGAAAATCGCGCAGACGTCGCTCCGTTCGGAGGCGGCCACGGCGGATTTTTTCGTCGAGACGTCCACGGTCTGCAAGCCCTTCATCAATGTAGGAATGGGTTTCATGGCGACGCGGAGGACGATTTCTTCCCCGTTGGACATTCCACCTTCGATTCCGCCGGCACGGTTAGTTTTCCGATAAAAGGCGCGGGTCTTTTCGTCGCAGAAAATTTCGTCGTGAACTTCTTTCCCGCTCGCGGAAGCCGCGCCGAACCCCATGCCGACCTCTACGCCCTTGACGGCCTGAATACTCATCAGGCCGCGCGCGAGACGGGCGTCCAGCTTGTCCGAATACGTCATGGGACTCCCGAAGCCGCTTTTGAGCCCGCGGACGCGGATTTCCGCGACGCCGCCGGCCGTATCGCCCTCCGCCTTCAAGGCGGAAATTTTTTCCTCCGCCGACTTTTCCGCTTCCTCGTTCAGCATGCCGAGGCTGCGGGAACGGCTGCCCTTTATCTCGTCGAACGTATACCGTCCCTCGTCCTTTATCCCGCATACTTCCCGAACATACCCCGCGATTTCTATACCGAGTGCGGAAAGATAACTCTTGAACACGCTCCCCGAGGCCACTCGGACGGCCGTTTCGCGCGCGGACGCGCGTTCCAGAATATTGCGTGCATCGGTCTGCGCGTATTTCAAAACGCCCGACAGATCGGCATGCCCCGGTCTGACCTTCGTCAACGTGCGCGCGGAGACGTCGCAGGGCTCGTCCGACATAATCGTTTTCCAATTTTCATAATCCCGATTATAGATACACAGCGCTACGGGACTTCCCAATGTCTCGCCGTTCCTGACGCCCGCGAGAATTTCAACTTTGTCCGTCTCGATTTTTTGCCGCGCCCCCCTGCCGAATCCGCTCTGACGGAGTTTAAGCTCCTCGTCCGCCCGCGCCTTATCGATTTTCAAATGCGCGGGCAGCCCCTCGATAATGGCCACAAGCGCTTTCCCGTGCGATTCGCCCGCCGTCGTGAGTTTCATATTCCGCCTCCTTTTTTCATTCTTTTGTAAAGCGGCCCGCCGCGCTCTTTGGTCGGCACGGCAAGCCGCACGCTCGTTTTCCGTCGAAAGGTCTTTACCCCTCGGCTCATCTATCTTGCGGAAAAGGTAAACGCCCCGCCCGCGTAATCCACCGTCACCCGCTGACCGTTGCAGACTCGTCCGAGCAAAATTTCTTCGGAAAGCCGGTCCTCGATTCTCCTTTGAATGGTGCGTTTGAGCGGCCGTGCGCCGTATTGGCTGTCGTAGCCTTCCCTGACCAGCTGTTCGAGGGCGGCATTCGTCACGGAGAGCACGATTCCCCGCTGTTCCAAGAGCCTTCTCGCCAAAGCGTCGATAATCTTCGCGCCGATTTTGGCGGTATCCGCCTGAGAGAGCCTGTGGAATACGATAATATCGTCCATGCGGTTGAGGAATTCCGGACGGAACCGCTCTTTGAGAGCCTTGACGATATTTTCCTTCATTTCCTCGTACTGTTTTTCGCTGTCCGCGCTCCTGCCCTTGTCGGCGGACAATTCTCCGCCAAACCCGTAAGAGACGGTGCGTTCGGCCTCCGCGGCCCCCACGTTGGAAGTGAGGATGACGATAGCGTTTTTGAAGCTGACCGTGCGCCCCTTGTTGTCGGTGAGCCGTCCGTCGTCGAGAATCTGCAAAAGCAAATTAAAGACGTCGGGATGCGCCTTTTCGATCTCGTCGAACAAAATGACGCAATAGGGCTTGGTGCGCACCTTGTCGGTGAGCTGTCCGGTCTGCATGTCGTCGTAGCCGACGTATCCGGGCGGCGCGCCGATGAGCTTGGAGACCGACTGTTTTTCCATATATTCGCTCATATCCAGCCGAATCATCTGATCTTCGGAGCCGAACATCGCCTCTGCGAGCGCCTTTGTAAGGTCGGTTTTTCCGACGCCCGTAGGTCCCACGAACACGAAGGAGCCGATGGGCCGCGAGGGATCTTTGAGCCCCGCGCGGGCGCGCCGAATGGCCTTGGATACGGCGGAAACCGCCTCGTTCTGTCCGACGATGCGGCGGTGAAGCTCCTCTTCGAGGTGCATGAGCTTTTCGCCTTCCTCCTGCGTGATTTTGAGGAGGGGAATTCTCGTCCTCGAACTGACGATCGCGGCGACCTGTTCTTTGCCGAGCGCGAACCTGCCGTCGGCGCGGCGTTCCATGCTCTGCGCGCGGCGAATGGTTTCTATTTTGTTTTCCAGCCTCTTTTTTTCGTTGAGCGCGGCGACGGCTTCGGTATATTCGCCGCGGGCGCGATGGAGCCGTTCTTCTTCGTCCTGTGCCTCCGCTTCCGCAAGAAGTTCCTTGATCTCGTCTCCGCCGTCTTCGGCCATGATTCTCGCACGGGCGGCAGCCTCGTCGATGAGGTCGATGGCCTTGTCGGGCAGGAAACGGTCGGTGATGTATCGGGACGAGAGCTTTACGGCCGCTTCGATCGCCTCGTCGGTGATCTCTATGCCGTGGTGCTCCTCATATTTGGGGCGCAGACCTTTGAGAATGGCTATGGTGTCCGACTCGGAGGGCTCCTCCACGTATACGGGGGTGAAGCGCCGTTCGAGAGCGCTGTCCTTTTCGATATATTTTCGGTATTCCTCGACGGTCGTCGCGCCGATGACCTGTAAATCTCCCCGCGCGAGCATGGGTTTTAAGATATTCGCGGCGTCCATCGTATTGTCAGCGGAGCTGCCCGCGCCTACGATATTGTGAATCTCGTCGATAAAGAGAATGATATCGCCGTCCTTCATCACGACGTCGATGAGGTCTTTGAGGCGTTCTTCAAAATCCCCGCGGTACCGTGCCCCCGCCAGCATGCCCGGAATATCGACGGAAAACACCGTCTTGTTGAATAATTGTTCGGGCACCTCTCCGCCGACGATCATCTGAGAAAGGCCCTCCGCGATCGCGCTCTTTCCCACGCCCGGCTCCCCGATGAGAACGGGATTGTTCTTGGTGCGGCGGGACAGGACCTGAACGACCTTTTCGATTTCCTTTCTCCGCCCGATGACGGGGTCTATTTTTCCGCGGCGGGCACGTTCTGTCATGTCTATGCCGTATTGAAGGAGCTTTTCCTTTGCTCCGTCGTTCTTTTTCGGAGCAGATTTTTTCTTTTCCGAGAAATTATAATCCTTGGTCTGCGTCTTTTCCTTGCGCGTTAAATCCTCGGAACGCGCCGAATCCTCCGCGCTTTCGCCCTCCGTTCCCTTCGGAGCAAACGCTCCGCCGCCCGCCGCGCCTTCGTTGTCGAAATCGTCGTAGCCGAGCTCTTTGCGGTGCTTTTGTTCCCGAAGAATCTGCCCCGTTTTTTCCTTCATTCCCTCGATGTCCGCGCCCAGACGCTTCAAAATTTTCACGGCGTAACAGCTCTCGCTTTCGAGAACAGACAAAAGGAGGTGCGCGGTTCCCGCCAGAGTGCCCGTCGTCGCCGCGAATTTAATGGCGCGGTCGAACATCTGCTTGGTTCGCTGCGTAAATCCCGGCGTCGTCACCTTCGTGTCGATGCAGCGGAAAAACACCTCTTGATATTCAGCCCTCGTAATCCCTTCTCCCGCCAAAATCCCGTACGCCGAACAGGAGGGCAGGCTTAAAAAACCGTATATGACGTGTTCGCTGCCCACGTATACGGCGCCGTGCTCTATCGTCACCTGATTGGCGATTTTCAGCGCTTTTTTCAGATTTTCCGAAAATCTCGACAAATAATACTCCATCTCCCGTTCCTCGCCTGCTTCGTTCGGAAAGTCATTCTTTCCGTATCATACCATTATATGCCTGCACCGTCTCCGCCGTCCCTTCCGCCGAATCCGTTTTCTTTCGTTTCGTCCCGTTCCGCAAAACGGCGAAATCCCTTTTCGGCCGCTCTTTTGATACGCCCTCGTTCTTTTGTATGTTCTTCCCTTTTACGAACCGGAGTCGTCCTTTCTTTCGACTAAGCCCGGCAGTACCTTATGCACGATTTCCGCGCGGACGAGGTCACATTCTCTCTCGTCTTTCGCATCGGGACAGTTTCCCATCTTAAAGGAGACGGGGCGCATATTTGCGATAAAATCATTGAGCCCCACCATATCGGAAGCCTTAAAGAAGCCCAGAGCCACACCCAGCTTGACCTTCACCATGCCGTCCGCGAGCTCCTTTACGGGCAAAACAGCGCAGTTCGTCAAGGCTCCGTAGGCTCTCAGACAGACGTCGCGGTATCCGATTTCGTCCTCTTCGAGCATTCGTTCCCTCGCGCGCAGTTCCAGCTCCGCGAGATTGAGCGTAACCTCGTCCATGTGGGAGAGAATATCCGCCTCGGAGAAACCGAGCGTCCGCTCGTTGCTGATCTGATAGGAATAGCCCTCTGCGGCCGTGCCCTCTCCGAATACTCCCCGCACGGTGAGCCCGTTGACCTTCAAAGACGGGAGCAATTCTTCCAGTTTTTTGTATTTTGCAAGCCCCGGCAGGAACATCATCACGGAAGCGCGCATGCCCGTGCCGAGATTGCTGGGGCAGGCCGTCAGATAGCCGAGCTTTTCGTCGTAAGCGAAGCTGACGGAACGAGCCAGCCCGTCGTCGATGCCGCTGATGCGTTCGTAAGCCTTATAGAGATCGAACCCTTTGAGGATATATTGTTCGCGGAGATGATCCTCCTCGTTGACCATGACGGAAACTTCCTTGTCGGAAGAGATAAACGCGGCGGAAATATCCTTTCTTCGGATGAGGTCGGGGCTTATGAGATGTTTTTCCTGTAATAAGGTAGCCTCTTCCGCGCCGATTTTTCCGATGTCATATTCCGTGAAATCGTCCAGCCGATTTAGCTCGTAGCCGACGGTACGAATGACTTCTTTTGCCTCCTGAACGGTCATTTTGCCGGGGAAGGGGTAGGAGTAGAGATTTCGCGCCAGACGGACGCGGGTAGAAGTGACCACAGTTTCAATGAACGAGGCGGAATCCATTTCAGTCATCGTTCTCCCCTCCGTATAATTTTTTATTGAGCGCTTTGAGTTCTTCGGCGCAGATTTTCGCGGGGCCGAAATTTTTGTCCTTGATAAATTCTTCCACCCGTTTTTTCAAGGTGTTGCGCCTGCGGATGAGTTCTTCCCTGTCTCCGGAATTTTTCGGTTTCTTCCCGCAATGAATTTCGTTGCCCTGCATGCGGATCACGACGGGAATCACCGTTCTCGCGAGCGATTGATAGCACTGCGCGCACCCCACCAGCCCGCGGGAGCGAAAATCTTCTTCCGAGGTTCCGCAATAGGGGCACATGGCAATCTGCCTCGCCTTTTCGCGATGAGCGGCGGAGGGGTCTATATCGATAGAAATAAACAGACGGTGATAACAGTCCAGACAATAATACTCCGTCTGACTCTTCCCGTCTGTAACTTTCTCATACGTCTTCGTGGCCTGATTTTTTTTACAATGACAGCACAACATGGTTGCCTTTTCCTTATTTTTCCGGTATTTCTCCTTACTGTGTCTCGGTTTTATGCTTTCGGGGCTCCCTTCGTTCCCGACTCCTTATCTTTCTTTGCCCCGTTTTTCCCTTTGAACGGCGACCAACGGAAGAAGCACCACAAGGTTTCCAGCGCCTGCAAAGGCACGCCGAGCAGGAAAATCAGCCAAAGCCTCCCGTAATCGTCGTTGCCGAGATGAGCCATAATGATGCGGGAAGTGGTATATACGCAGGCGAGGACCGTCCAGATAAGGACGGACACCGCCACGAAGTTTGTAATTTTATATTTCCAGACGCTCGAAAGGACGGTAATGACGATAGCGTTGATGGGAACAGCGTATAAAAACGCCAACCACCATTCTCCCTTGCCGGGAAGAATGAGATTCAAAAGCACGAAGACAGAGGTAGCCACCAGCCAAACGATGCCGCTGGAAAGGAGCATTACCAAAAGTCTCCGCCATTTGGACATTTTTTTAGGGGGGAGCACGGAGGATTTTTCGCCCACGAGATCATTGACGGTGATACCGTATAGATCGGCCAGCTTCAAAAGGATATAAATATCCGGTACTCCGTTTCCCGATTCCCACTTTGAAACGGACTTATCGGAATAATTAATCTTCTGTGCAAGCTCAGCCTGAGTGAGATTCGCCGCCTTTCTGTAATATATCAAATTTTTGGCAATCCGCTGATTGGTCGTTTCCAAGTTTTCCATAACGCTATGATAACATTTTTTTTTTAATTCGTCAAGCAGGTACATGCTTTTTTGCGGAAAAAGCCGCTTTTTTATTGGTTTCTACCCACGGTAGAGTCCGCTTTATACACTCTACTTTACAATCGATAGAGATAGAATGTCGAAAAATGCGGTAGAAAGTCACATATTTTACAGTAGAACGATTTTACTTTTGAATAGGTTGAAATTTGTCAATACTCAATATACAATAAACATACGATGAAAAGAGAGGTCTAATCTAAATTTAAGGAGTTTAGGATTTATGGAAAGGAATTTTGACATCATCACGGATTCGTGCTGCGGAATGCCGCAGGAATTTACGGAAGCAAACGAGATTGCCGTACTTCCTTTGGGCTATACGGTAGACGGAAAGACATACGGAGGCGCGGAGAACGAAACGCTCCCCTTAAAGGAGCTTTACGCCCGCCTGCGTGCGGGGAGCGACTGCCATACGTTTCAGGTAACGGCCGAGCAAGCTCGGCCGCAGATAGAGAAATCCTTCCAAAAGGGGCGCGACGTTCTCATCGTCGCATTTTCTTCCGCCCTTTCGGGAACGGCGTCCTCGTTTACCGTCGCGGCGAACGAACTCACCGAGCTCTATCCCGACCGAAAGGCCTATGTGCTAGATTCTCTCAGCGGCTCGATGGGTCAGGGAATGTTGATCGAATATCTCATCGAAAAAGCGGAAGCGGGAGCGACGTTCGAGGAAGTATGCGCTTACGGAGAAAAGCTCAAACGCCGTATCCAGCACCTTTTCACGGTGGACGATCTGGAATTTTTAAGAAAAGGCGGCCGAATTTCGGGCGCGGTGGCGGTCGTGGGGAAGCTGCTCAAAATAAAGCCCCTGCTGCACGCGACGCCTAAGGGAACACTTGCGCCCATCGCAAAAATCGTCGGCCGCAAGCGCTCTTTGGAAGCGCTCGCCGACGAGGCAAAAAAGCGCGCCGAACTCTCCCCCGAAGATCCTATTTTTATCGCGCACGGGGACTGCGAGGAGGAAGCGCTTCGGCTCCAAGCACTTTTGGAAGAACGTCTGGGGAAGCGCCGCTTTCTCATCAATTACATGGATCCGGTCATGGGTACGCACGGAGGACCGGGCATCATCGCGGTGTTCTTCAAAGGGAAGATACGCGAATAAGCCGTCTCGGCTTTTATATCCCACCGTTACTATTCTCGTCTCGGCTTTTATATCCCGCCGTTACTATTCCCGTCTCGGCTTTCATATCCTACCGTTACTATTCCCGTCCCTAATATAAAATCCCCCCTAAATATAAAAAATCTAAGATAAGGAGAACGTTTATGAAAACAAATTTCAGAATTTTCAAAGACAACGCGGCGGAAGCCGAATTGGAAGGCGCACTCGGAGCGGGAAGCGACCTCGTCATTGTAGGTTCCCCGTCCGAATATTTTGAAGGCAGAACGGCGCAGAAAGCCATAAATCTCATGAAAAAGTATCCCGAAAGGAAGATCTTCGTCACGGATCCGGTTTCCTCCGACTGCTTGCAGAAGGTTTTTGAAAAGGCGGATTCGGGTGCGAACCTCTTTGATACTTATGTATATGCGGAAAATCTTTCGGAAGCGCTCCGCGCCTGAACTTTATTTTGCTCACACTTCACCATAATCCTAAAAAAGCGGCCTGCCGTTCCTCGGCAGGCCGCTTTTGCTCACTTAAAAATTTTTATAAAATGTCGAGGACGATCGCCCTGCCTTTTTTGGCGTCATATCCCGCCTTCACCGTCTTGCCCGAATAATCGTCCAGCTTATTGGGGCCGCCTAAAAATCCCCAAGCGGAGGTAAATACGGCGAACGTTCTGACCGTTTTTTCCTCTCCCTCTATCGTCATTTTGATTTCAAATTCGAGAGTAGTCGGCCCCCACCGTGTATACGTTCTTTCCAGAATAACGTCCTGAATATCCGTCAATTCGACACGGGAGAAATACCGATAGCGGATTCCCCAGTAAATCATAAACGGTATCACCAATGCAAAAAAGGCTCCCGCCGTCCAACTGAGCCCGTTGCTCCCCATCAAAATGAGCAAAAGGGCCAAAAGAAACATAATCACTGCAAAAATCCCGAATATAGTCAAGTAATAGCGATAATATCTCGTCACCGTATTTTTCATTTTTTCCCTCACAAAAGTACGGTTCCCCGCCCGATCTTTCAAATTCTTCCGCTCAATAGGCGCGGGCGTAAATAATCAGATGTTTTGCCTTTTTACCGCAGACTGCGCAGGTTTCGGCGGTTTCGCCCTCGGCGTAGACGCGGGCGCTCGCGGCGGTCTTTTCCTTGATTTTATCCTCGCACTCGCGGCAGCCGCACCATCCCGCCTTGACGAAGTTTCCGTTTTCCACGCCCGCAAGAATTTCGTCCATGTCCTTCGCATACACGATTCGGCCGTCGCGGCGTTTTCTAGCCGCTTCCAGCATGTCCTTCTGTACGGTTTGAAGCAGAGCGCGAATCCCGTCCGCGGCCCCGCTCAAAGCCATCTCCGACTTTTCGAGGGTATCCCGACGCGCGCAGAGAATTTTTCCCGCTTCGAGGTCGCGGGGACCGAGCTCGATACGCACGGGAACGCCCTTCATCTCCCATTCGTTGAATTTCCAGCCGGGGCTGTTTTCGCTGTCGTCGAGCTTGACGCGCACGCCCGCTTGTTCGAGCTCGTCCCGAAGTTTTACACAGGCCTCCAAAACGCCCGCCTTTTTCGCGGCAATCGGCACGATGACGCACTGTACGGGCGCGACGACGGGCGGAAGCACCAGCCCGCGGCTGTCTCCGTGCGTCATGATGATCGCGCCGATAAGGCGGGTAGAGACTCCCCACGAGGAAGTATACGCCGTCTTGTGCGTTCCGTCCTTATCGAGGAACTGAATATCGAAAGCGGAGGCGAAATTCTGTCCGAGATAGTGACTAGTGCCTGCTTGTAAGCTCTTGCCGTCGTGCATCATGGCTTCCATGCCGTAGGTGGCCACAGCGCCGGCGAATTTTTCCTTTTCCGTCTTTTTGCCGGTGATGACGGGAATGGCGAGGCAATTTTCGGCAAATTCTTTATAGACGCCCAACATTTTTTGCGTTTCTTCTTCGGCTTCCTCTGCGGTGGAGTGAACGGTATGCCCTTCCTGCCAGAGGAATTCGCTCGTGCGGAGGAAAGGCCGAGTGGTCTTTTCCCAGCGCATGACGTTGCACCACTGATTGATTTTGAGGGGCAGATCGCGATAGGATTGTATCCATTTGGAGTACATGGTACCGATAATCGTCTCGGAAGTAGGTCTTATGGCGAGCGGCTCCGCGAGCTGTTCTCCTCCGGCGACGGTAACGACGGCGATTTCGGGCGCGAACCCCTCCACGTGCTCGGCCTCTTTCGTAAAGAAGCTCATGGGAATGAGGAGCGGGAAATAAGCATTTTCCACCCCCTGCGCCTTAAAGCGTTTATCCATTTCTTTCTGAATGTTTTCCCAAATGGCATAGCCGTAAGGCCTTATGACCATCGTGCCTTTGACGGGGCCGTAATCGACGAGCTTTGTCTTTAACACGACGTCGGTATACCACTGAGGGAAATCGGCGTCAATATCTGCGATTTGTTCGACGAATTGATTCTCTTTTGCCATAAATAAACCTCGGAAACAATTATTTTATTCATTATACAGCAAACGCGCGCAATTTTCAATCGTTTTGCGCGCGTTTTTTTATTATTTTCCGACGGAGTATCATTTTCTTTTTCCGTTTTGTTTCCGCTCCGTTGCAGAGTCCAAAGCCCGTTGCGACCTCTGTTTCGCTGCGGATTCAACTCCTTCTCGGTTTCGTTTTTCCTGAATTGTTAAAAGCCCGTGAGCTCCTTTCTCGTCTTGACGCTGACCCAGCCGCAGGAGACGGAGCCGGGACCGACGTGAGCCCCGATGACGGGTCCCATGATGACGATTTTCGGCCTCACGCCCCATTTTGCCTCTACCATGTCCGCGAGCTCGTTTGCGCCCTCCTCGTTGTCGGTATGGACGATGACGGCGATTTTATTTTCGTCCATGGGCGCCTTTTCCTGCGATTCGAGGACGAAATTGAAGGCCTTTTTCATGCCGCGCATCTTGCCGATGACTTTGAGTTTCCCTTCGGAATCGAAGATGATCATGGGCTTGATGTTGAGCGCCGTGCCAAATACGGCGGAGACAGCGGAAACGCGGCCGCCCTTCATGAGATAAAAGAGGTCGTTAGGGATAATGCAGTGCTGAATCCTCAATCTGATTTCCATGAGTTTGTCGTAAGCGTCTTTGGCGGACATGCCCTGATCGCGCATGTCGCAGGCCATAGACACCAGCATGCCCTGCCCGATGGTGGCGGTGAGGGGATCGACGGAATAGAGATTGAATTCGGGGTATTCCTTTTTCACTTCCTCCGCCGCCTGTTTGACGACGGAAACGGTGCGCGCGAGTCCCGAAGAAATGCTAAAATGCAGAACGTCCTTCACGCCCGCGCGGGCCATTTTGCGGAAATGCTCGCAATGGGACTCATAATTGAGCATGGAAGTGCGGGGGAAGGAGCCCGCCCGAACCTTCTGATAGAAATCGACGTAATCCTGATAACAGGAAAACGCATCGACGCCCTCCTCCTGTTTTCCGTTTTTTTCCAAAGTAAAGGTGAGCGGAGCGAACCAAATTTCGCGTTTTTCGATATAATCTTTATATAAATCGCAGGTCGAATCGCTGGACACGGCAAACTGAATCATACTAATTTCTCCAAACTTTTTCATTATCATAAAAATTTATGACAAATTTATTATAACACATAAAAATATTTCTGTCAACGATATAGGGGAAAAATATATTAAAGCGAAATTAATAAAATTTTGTCATTCCTATTTTCATGATACCATTTTCGGCGGGGATTTTTTCTAACGGAATCTGTTTTTATCCTTACGATTTCGTAAGTTTTTGCGATAATTATGCGCCGCGAGAATATTTTTACAATAATTTTTCTCAAAAGACTTGAAAATTATGCCGAAAACCGTTATAATAGAGATAGAGTGGTATAAAGGACTTTATACGCTCACGATTTTGAGGCATTTGCCTTTCTTTTTGGAGCCGATACATATAAGATGATGACTTTACGGGAATATTTGCAGCTGAAAAACGGAACGGACGTTCGCGGCATCGCGACGGAAGGGATCGCGGGCGAAGAGGTCAACCTCACGCCCGAAGCCGCGGAAGCGATCGCGGAAGCGTTTGCGGAGTGGCTTTGCAAGCGGACGGGAAAAAGCACTTTGCGCATCGCGGTAGGTCACGATTCGAGAATTTCCTCCCCCGCGCTTTCCGAAAGCGTCCTGAAAGGGATAGAGCGGACGGGCAACGTTGCGATTTTCACGCATCTTTCCTCTACGCCGTCCATGTTCATGCTCTTAAAAGACGAACGCTGGTCCGCGGACGGCTCGGTGATGATTACGGCCAGCCACCTCCCCTTCAACCGCAACGGCCTGAAATTTTTCACGGCGGAGGGCGGCTTGGAATCGGAGGACGTCAAAGAAATCCTCACCCTTGCCTCCGCGGCGCCGTTTCCCGAAAAGGCGGGCGGAAGCAGGATAGAAAAGCCGTATCTCGACGCCTATGCGCAGGATCTCGTCGAAAAGGTCCGCCGCGCGACGGGCGAAACGCAGCCCTTGAAGGGCAAGCGGATTCTCGTAGACGCGGGGAACGGCGCGGGCGGATTTTACGTCGATAAAGTCTTGAAGCCGCTCGGAGCGGATACGACGGGCTCGCAGTTTTTGGAGCCGGACGGCCGTTTTCCCAATCATATTCCCAACCCCGAAAACGAAACGGCGATGCGATCCGTCTGCGAGGCGGTGAAGCGCAATCATGCGGACTTCGGAATTATTTTCGATACGGACGTAGACAGAGCGGGTGCCGTGGACGAGAAGGGCGAAGAAATCAACCGCAATCGCCTGATAGCGCTCATTTCCGCAGTTCTTTTGCGCGAAAAGGCGGGCACGATCGTGACCGATTCGGTCACTTCCGACGGTCTCGCGTCGTTTATCGCGGCGCACGGCGGAAAGCATTGCCGCTTCAAGCGCGGATATAAAAACGTCATCAACGAAGCGATCCGCTTAAACGAGTCGGGAGAATATACTCCCCTCGCGATAGAGACGAGCGGGCACGCCGCCTTGAAGGAGAATTACTTTCTCGACGACGGCGCGTATCTCGTCACGAGACTCTTGATTGCGCTTTCGGCGGCGGCGAAAGCGGGGCAAAAGCTCACCGACCTCATTTCGGATCTTCCCGAGCCCGAAGAAGCGGCGGAATACCGCCCGACGTTTATGAAGGACTGCGATTTCAAAGCGCTGGGCAATCGTGTGATCGAGGAGCTCAAAGCGCATGCGGCGGGACTTTCTTATGCTTCCCCTGCGCCCGAAAATCACGAGGGAATACGCCTGAATTTCGATAAGGAGCACGGCGACGGCTGGGCGCTGGTGCGGCTGAGCCTGCACGAACCCATTCTTCCCGTCAATGTGGAGAGCAATTCAAAGGGCGGAGCGAAGAAGATCGCCCGGGAGCTCTATACGTTTTTGAAACAGTATGATTTTCTCGATCTGTCGGCGTTAAAAAGCGCGGCGGGCGAGTCAGAAAATTAAAAAATAAAAATTAGGAGATATTATGATGGACGTACAACAGACCACTATCAACGCGGTGAGAATCTTATCCGCGGAAGCAATTCAGAAGGCGAAATCGGGCCATCCCGGGCTTCCCATGGGCAGCGCGCCGATCGGTTACGCACTCTTCCAGAATTTCCTGAAATTCAATCCCAGAGATCCGAAGTGGGAAGACCGCGACAGATTTATTCTTTCGGCGGGACACGGCTCCATGCTCGATTATTCTCTCCTTTATCTTTATGGTTACGATTTGAAGAAGGAAGATCTGATGAACTTCCGTCAATGGGATTCCAAGACTCCCGGCCATCCCGAATACGGCCATACGGTCGGCATCGAGACGACGACGGGCCCTTTGGGACAGGGAATTGCCAATGCAGTGGGCATGGCGCTTGCGGAAGCGCATTTGGCGGCAAAATACAATAAGCCCGGGTTCCCCGTCGTAGATCACTATACCTATGCGCTCTGCGGCGACGGCTGTTTGGAGGAAGGAATTTCCTACGAAGCCTGTTCGTTTGCGGGCACGCACGCGCTCGGGAAGCTCATCCTCTTCTACGACGACAATAACATCACGATAGAAGGCGACACGGACGTGACGTTTAAGGAAAACGTCGGCGCGCGTTTCGCGGCGCAGAATTGGCAGGTTCTTCACGTGGATCTCGTCACCGACCCCGATAATATCGAAGCGATTTCCGACGCGGTGGAAAAAGCGAAGGCGCGCACGGATAAGCCCACGATCATCATCTGCCACACAAAAATCGGCTACGGTTCCCCGCTCGAAGGAACGGCGAAGTGCCACGGCGCGCCCCTCGGCGAAGAGAACCTTCAAAAGACCAAGGAGAAGCTGGGCTGGCCGTGCGCGGAAGCGTTCGACTGCCCCGCGGAGGTATTCGAGCATTGCGCCTTAGCGGCGAACGCGGGCGCGGAAAAGGAAATGCAGTGGAAGAAGATGTTCGCGGAATACGAATACGCCTATCCCGAACTCGCGGCGGAATACAAAGCGGCGATGGCGAACGAAAAGCCCGACCTTGAAGCGATGGAAGAGCTCTTCGCGTTCGATAAGCCCATGGCTACCCGCCAGACCTCCTCTGTGGTATTAAATAAACTTGCGGCAGTGCTTCCCCAGCTCATGGGCGGAAGCGCCGATCTCGCTCCCTCCAACCTTTCGGACATGAAGGATACGGACGAAATCAAATACGGGACGTTTGCGCCCGATTCTTACGAAGGCAGAAACATTCATTTCGGAATCCGTGAACACGCGATGGCGGCGATAGCGAACGGCATGCAGCTCCACGGCGGAATACAGGCGTACTGCGCGACCTTCTTCGTGTTCTCCGACTATTGCAAGCCCGCCATGCGCCTCGCTGCTCTCATGAATATTCCCGTGACGTATATCATGACGCACGATTCTATCGGCGTCGGAGAGGACGGCCCCACGCACGAGCCTGTGGAACAGCTCATTTCTCTCCGTTCCATTCCGGGAATGAAGGTATATCGTCCCGCGGACGGCAAAGAGACGGCGGCGGCGTGGATTTCCGCGCTGACGGGCACCCAACCCACGGCGCTCGTCCTGACGAGACAGAACCTGCCGCAGTATGAAAACAGCGGCCTTGCGGCGCTGAAAGGCGGCTATGTACTGGAAGATGCGGAAGAAACGCCCGACGTTCTCCTCATCGGCACGGGTTCGGAAGTCGAACTCTGCGTCAAGGCAAAGGCACTGCTTGCGGAAAAGAACGTCAAGGCTCGCGTGGTTTCCATGCCCTGCATCGAAGAATTTGAAAAGCAGACCGCAGAATATAAGGAAAGCGTCCTTCCGTCGGCAGTCAAAGCGAGAGTGTGCGTAGAAGCCGGTTCCCCTTATAGCTGGTATAAATACGCGGGCGACGACGGCGAAATTGTCGGAATGACGACGTTCGGCGCTTCCGCTCCCGCAAACCTGCTCTTTGAAAAATTCGGTTTCACGGCAGAAAACGTCGCGGAAAAAGCAATGGCTTCCATCGCCAAGACAAATAAGTAATCCAAAAAGCGGCGGGAAAAAATCCCGCCGCTTTTTTCTCGTTCTTTTCTTTTTTCGGTCGTTTTTCCTCTGTCCGTTTTACCTCTTGCCCTTCATTTCTCCCACTATTTCCCCCTCCGCCCATTTACCTCTTGTCCTTCGTTTCTCTCCACTATTTTCTGTCCCCGCCCTTTTCTTCTTGTCCTTCGTCTCTCCCGTTTTCTCGTTGTTTTCCCCTTGCTCTTTCTTTCGTTTTTCTTTTTTGTTTTCCATGTATATATACGCACTTCAACATACGTACATTTGCACATCTTAAAAATTTTGCATATCATGAAATAGATTATAAGGAGTTATCTGATTATGGATATTCAGACATTAAAAGAATTATTTCTCACTCGCCAAAGCTGTCGCAGTTTTTCCTCCCGTCCCGTTTCAAAGGAGCAAATCGAAGAAATCTGTTCTCTCGCGGCGCTGGCGCCCTCCGCATGTGATTTACAGCCTTGGAAGGTCTATGCCGTAACGGGGGAAAAGCGCAAACCTCTCGCGGATTTCCTTATCGAAAGCGGAAAAGCCCCGTTTGTCGGAGACGCGCCCGCATTTTTGGTAATTGCGGAAAATCCCGCCGTTTCCCAAGAAAGACCGGCGCTCTCCTATTACGCGCCGTCGGATACGGGCGAATTTACGGCACACCTGATTCTCGCCGCAAAAGCCGCAGGACTGGACACCTGTATTTTGGGCTGGCAGAACCGTCCGGGATTAAAAGAGGTGACAGGTATAACGGACGCCGTAAATATTCCCTATGTAGTGGCGCTCGGCTATGCTTCGGAAGATTATGAAACCCGCCCGAAAGACCGCCGCCCTTTGAACGAAACGCTGACGTTTCTCGATTGATGAAGTTAATTTTGCCGAAAAAACAAAGCTTATATAGGTTGTATAGACTTAACCGAGGCTTTACACACGATTTTTAATCCGTTGTTTTCGCCGAAAAAGACCGCCGAAGAACTTCGATAAGTCCTTCGGCGGCTTTCTTCGTTACAAAATTATTTTTTATTTACGGGTACCCAAATTTCGCTGCGGTAATCGGAGCTTTCCATATTTCCTTTTGTGTAGGCTTCTATATCCATTTCGTAAGTCGGCCGATAACCGGACGCGGGGAAAAATTCCGAAACAATTTTGTGCCACATCGTTTGTATTGCTTCGGGCATTTTTCCCTTGCACTCGAATACTGCCCATGTTCTTGCGGGAACGATATTTTTTCTGAAACCTTCCGGTACCGCGGCAGCCTTATCGCATTTAGCCGCAATCGAGTAGTCAAACGTCTTTGCGTTTTCGGATAAATTCCCATAGCAGATTCCAAAAATATACGTTTCGTCGCAAGTAATCCCCAAGAGCTTTTTTATCGTTCCGTCACTGTGCGCCCTCGTCCAAAATTCCGGAATACTTTTCGCATTTTCAGAATTTTCGACCGTGTGTGATTCGACTCTTTCAACAATTTGAAAGGCGTCTTTCTCGACAATCTTGTAATCCATTAAAATTCCTCCATTCAATGAAATTTTCACGGAAAGCCGAGAAAATGATTTGAGTTTGAAACCGCCCTTTCTCGCATCGGAAGGCGTAACGCCGTGAAATTTTGAAAAAGCCCTCGTAAAACTTTCGGGACTCTCGTACCCGTATTTCAAAGCGATATCTATTACCTTATCCGCCGAAGTTTTCAGCTCATTGCCGGCAAGAGTGAGCCTTCTGCCCCGAATATATTCTCCGAGCGTCATTCCGCACAAAATACTGAAAATTCTTTGGAAATAGAAATTTGAACAAGCGGCTTGTTCGGCGACAAGGTCGTAATCTATTTCTTCCGTCAGATGTTCCTCGACATAATCGATGGCGTTTTGTATTCCGGTAACCCAATCCATATTTTCTTTTGTCTCCGTGTGTTTCCATTATAGAACAAAAAAAATATAATGTCCTGATTTTGTATGCCGAGTACTGTCAGGAAGTTGTTTTAAGAATTATTCGAGAGGATAGGGTTCTCCGTCTCTGTACTCCCATTCTCCTGCCCAATATACGGTAACATTATAGGGAGTTTTCCACATTTGCTCACCTTCTTCGACTTCTGCAAACAGAAAAATATCTTCCTTTCCAAATGCGTATTCGTCCAGTTTCTCCACACTTTTCGGAATTACCAATTTTTCCAAAGATGTGCACTGACTAAAAGTATGCGCTCCGACCTCCTCCACGGAATCGGGAATGGTTATACTTCCGAGGGAGATACAGTCGGAAAAAGCGCCTTGTCTTATCTCTTTTAACGTAGAGGGAAGATTTACAGAAATCAAGCTGTTACAATCGCTGAACATATATTCTTCAATAAAAGTAATTCCCTCCTCTATTGTCACGTTTTTTAGATTTTCGCATTTGTAAAATATCCCCCACCCGCTTACGGAAATTCGGCTCGGTATGGATACTTCTGTCAGATTGTTACATTTTGAAAAAGATTGCTTTTCAATCCTCGTGACGGAATCCGGAAAAACCAAGCGTTCCATTTTATTTCCCAAACACGCCGCTTTTCCCACTACAACGACCCCTTCGGGTATTTCACTTTTTATTCCCGCCCGAATCAGAGTTTTGCTTTCCTTCTCAATCAGACAATTATTTTCGCTGTAATATCTTTCGTTGTCTTCTGCAACGGTAATGTTTTCCAATGAACTGCAGCAAAGACTCCAATCTCCTATGGAAACCACTCCTGCGGGAATTGTTATCTTTTTAAGAAAATCACAGACCTCAAAAGCGGATTCCCCTATCGTTTTCAGACTTTCCGGTAAATCTATTTTGTTCATTTTACAGCCGACAAAAGCGTCTTGCCCGATTTCTTCCAAACCTTCGGAAAACGCTACTTCCAATAATCCGCACTCGTAAAAAGCCCTTTCCCCGATCGTCTTTACGCTTGAAGGAATCGCCACGCTTATCAAATCCTCGTTTTCCCGAAAAGCGCTGCTCGCCACACCCGTAACCGGCTCGTCGAGGTAAGTCGAAGGAATCACCACCTCGGAAACCTCCGCGGCCCCCATTCCCGATACCCAGTACCCCTCTTCTCCGTCCGGAGCGGGAATATATCTGAGTCCCTCCGTAGGTTTCAGTCCCGCCGTCGCGTCACCGTTTCCCTTATCGCCGCAAGCGGTCAAAGCCAATCCGGCAGCGGCGATAGCCGCACAGCAAACGGACAAAAAAAAGATTTTCCCCGATTTTTTCATAATTTCTCCTTTGTTGCCTTTGGTTATCCTGCAACGGAGGTATTATATCATATCGGGGAAAGTCTGTCAATATGCCGATAAAAAATTTATTGTTGTCGATTGAAAATGTTTTAGTCAGCCGCAAAACTTTACGCCAAAATATCGCGATTTTTATTCAAATATCCAATTCAGGCGGAACGTCGATTTCGTCGGAGACATATTTTCCGTTCTTTTTCCGCTGCCGAACGCACTCGGAAAGGAGGTATTCGATTTGCCCGTTCACGGATCGGAAATCATCCTCCGCCCAAGCGGCGATGGCGTCGTATAATTTCGGAGAGAGCCGAAGCGGTACCTGTTTTTTCTGATTGTCGTTCATATCAGTATAAACTTCCCGAATTTACGACGGGCTGAGCGTCGTGATTGCCGCAGAGCACGACGAGGAGATTGGAGACCATAGCGGCTTTGCGTTCTTCGTCGAGTTCGACGACGCTGTTTTGACTGAGCCGTTCGAGAGCCATTTCCACCATTCCCACTGCGCCGTCGACAATCATTTTGCGCGCGTCGATAATGGCGGAAGCCTGCTGGCGCTGTAACATGACGGCAGCGATTTCGGGCGCATAAGCGAGGTAAGTAATTCTGGCCTCTATGACTTCCAATCCGGCCTCTTCGACGCGCTTTTGAATTTCATCCTTAATTCTCGAAGCGACGACCTCGCTAGAACCTCTGAGGCTCCCCTCGTCCGCGATGCCGTCGCCCGTCGTATCGACGTTAGGCGCTACATCGTAGGGATAGATGCGGACGATATTTCTCAAAGCGCTGTCGCACTGCAAGGAAAGATACTCCTTGTAGTTATCCACATTGAATACAGCCTTTGCGGTATCCACCACCTTCCACATGACCGCGATTCCGATTTCCACGGGATTGCCGAGACAGTCGTTTATCTTCTGCCGATTGTTGTTGAGCGTCATGATTTTCAAGGAAATCTTATTGTTGTTCGTGGAAATGCCGGCATTTGCGGCAGCCTTTACGGTCTCTCCCGCACCGCTGTTGACATCGCCGCTCTGATTGAGCTTCGTCTTTGCCGCGGGATTGACCGACGAACAGAAGGGATTGACGAAGTAGAAGCCCTCCCCTTTGAGCGTTCCGACGTATTTACCGAACAGAGTCAGAACCAACGCCTCCTGCGGTTTGAGAATTTTGAGTCCCATCGCGGGAACCCAGCCAATCATGACGACGACAAACGACACGATAAACAGAACCGGATTTCCGTCTCCCTCCATCATTCCCGCACCAAAGACCATGCCGACAATCGCCAGCGCATATATCGCGATAATGACAATCAGCGCCGCCATGCCGTGTTTCTTGTTTTTCAATATAATTTCTTCCATAAAATCCCTCCAATATTATTTTGATATCAAAATTATATCATAATACATTTTGCTTGTCAATCGATTTAAGGGGGGCGTTTTCTCATTTTTGAGAAAACGCCCCCCTTAGGGATTAGCGAAAGATTTTTATAATTTCTTTACCATGGCTTTTGCCATATTTCCGCGTATCCTTTACCCGATATTTTTAGTTTTCACGGCATTTATTGTTGTGCGGAGATAATCTCCCACGCTTCGAGGATTTCCGCATCCTCGGAATAATTTTCGGAAACGACGTGAGCGCCGTCCTCGGGAAGCACGCCGCGGTCGTGGATGCAATTTCCCGACAATGGCCAAAGGATGCGGGCGGTGGTGAGCTTAATGGCATCGGGGCGTCCGAAGATAGAGGAAGGGACGGTAGTCTGCATAATGCCCTTGCCGTATGTTTTAGCGATTCCGTTTCTTTCGGAGAGGAAGATATCGGAATAGGAAACGGCGCCGTAATCGACCATACAGCCGATGAGACATTCGGACGCGGAGGCGGTGCCGCTGTCGGCGAGGACGTAAATGTGGCTGTCCTCGGAAAAATAGTCATAGTAATAATTTCCGGAGGCTTCAAAGACTTCTTTTTTGCCCTTTTTGGTATAATCGGCGACAGCGACGGCGGGTTTTTTGTCAGTCGAAGTCTTGCAGAAATAGCTTGCGATATTGCAGAGGATATTCAGGTATCCGCCGCCGTTCGCGCGGAGATCGAGGATGAGATTTTGCTTCCCCTCTTTTTTGAAAATATTCATAGCGGAAGCAAATTGGTAGTATGCCTGACCGTTGAACTGCGTAAGGCGGATATAAGCGGTCTCCTCGTCGAGAGGGAGAAAATTCTGACTTTCTGTAAGGATGTCGGCATTTTCTCCCGTGAAGATATACGCGGAGTCATCGGAACGATAAAAGACATAATTTTCGATAAACGCTTCCTTTGAGACCTCTTTGAAAAGGATTTCCTCTCCGTCTTTGAGTTTGAGGACGAATTTTTCCCCTGTTTTTCTCTCAGAAAGGAACGCGGAAAGCTCCTCATACGAATTTGCGTCCCGTACCTCCTCCTGCGTAAGTCCGAAACCGAGGACGCACATTCCGGCACGGATTCCGGCGGCTTCCGCGGGAGAATTTCCCGATACGCGGATAATCAAGAGCGGTTGATTTTCCTCGGAGACGGAGGAAGAGAAAGTCACTCCGAGCCCGCTCCACATTCCCGTAGCCTCATCGAGCATTTCGGCATATTCGTCCGCGGTGAGATAAGCGGAATAAGGATCGAGCAATCCGTTTACGGCATCGAAGATTGCGTCGTAAAATTCGTCGTCGGAAATATCCTCGTAATAATCGCTCTGAATTTTGTCCTTCGCCCAAATCAACGAGCGCATTTCGGAATCGAGACTCCCCCTGTATGCGCAATAGCCGCCGAGAAATCCCGCGCCCGCAATCGCGAGAGCGCCGATACAACAGGCCGCTATTTTCCAACCGTTCGTCTTTTTTCGTTTTACATTTCTTTCGGAGCCGCCTCCTCCCGGAAGGTTTCCCCTCTGTTCATAGACCTCGGGCGGAACCTGCATTTCCCGCCCCGCCTGCCCGTCGGTTTTGTCCTCCCTTCCGAAGTCAAAGACGTAATCGTCGCCCTCGTTTTTTTTATCGTTCTTATTTTCGTCGTTATTCATAATGCTTTGCTCCTTTCTATCATCGTCGTTTTTATCGTTTTTATCGTTTTTCTTATTTGCTCATTGTCGTAACGGCTTTATATTCATTTTCTCGTCGCCGTATTTCCGACAAATTTACGCTTTTGCGCTTCATTCATGCTCTGTTTTTTATCACCGCTCCAACAGTTTATATAATACGGTAAGGACGCGGAAGGAAACGGCGTCGGGAAACTGCCGGATATTCAGTCCGGTCGCTTTTTCTATTTTATCCAATCTGTATAAAAGAGTATTCCTGTGCATGAACAAATTTCGGGACGTCTCGCTGACGTTGAGGCTGTTTCTGAGGAATTCCTCGGCGGTGTTGACCATTTCCTCATCCTCGAAAATTTCCTCGGCGCCCTCGTCGGTGAGCTCGCTCAGATATTCCGCGAGCTTACTCTCCGGAACGTCCTCCAACATTTTTACCAGCATGTATTCCTTATAGGAATGAACGTTCCCCTTGCTAGAAAACACGCCCGCATATCGAAGTGCGCCCGCCGCCTGAGAATAGGAGAGCGAAATATCCTTCACGCCCTTGACGACGGAGCCGACGCCGACGACGACGTCGATGCCGAGTTCTTCCTTTAAGGACTGAGCGAGGAAATCCGCATAATCGGCGGGGGAGGAATATTCGCTTTCCTCCTCGCCGAGATATTTGACGAGCACGCACTCATCGGAGCCCGTTTTGACGACGGTATCGAGACTGTTTCCGCCGTATTGAGCGGCGAGGGAAACGACCTCGTCCAAAAACTTGGGGACGCGAATGGCGAGGGCGAAGCAAGCGGCTTTGCCGACGGAAAATTTTGTCATATATTTATACACGCCCGCGGAGGAACATTCTCCGAGCAAAATGCGCCGAAGGTACTCCGTTTTCGAGAGATCGGCTTCCTTGTCGGAGAAGCTCTCTATATAAGGGGGCAAAAGAAGAGCGTAATTATTTTGCGTTTCCCCCACGCCTTTGAGAGCGCCGACATATCCGATATTTTTATAAAGGAAGCGAAAAAACGTATAATTTCCGTCATCCGTAATACCGTCGAAGGGCTTTTCGCAGACGGGTCCGCCGTGTGCGCGGGTATTTTCCCTGTAAAAGGAAACTTCGAGTCCCAAACGCTCCTGAATTTCCCCGAAAATCTTTTCCAGCTCAGTCATGCCATTCTCCTTTCCGCGTAAAGGGAAAAAATTGTCTTTGTTCTATTATATCCCAAACGCGAAAAAATTTCAAGGAATTTTTCGGGGCACGGAAATTCTTTCCTTATTTTGCGCACTTTTAATTTATTACAGCCGAAACGGAAAAATTTACAAAAAAATTATTTTTTTAGTATTGACATATCGAATAGAAAGTGATATAATAAAGTAAATTGAAAAGTTATCGTTTTCTACTCTGTTTTCCGCTTTATGGAAGTTAAGGAAAAAAACTATAAAAAAACGAAAAAATAAACTTTCAGGAGATATTTTATGAGCAATACCAGCACCAATTATGCCGAGCTCAACGTGACCAACGACGACATGAAAGAAGTGCTCGCCGAAGGGACGTCGGCTCCCGCAGCGGCCGAAGCCGCGCCCAAAAAGCAAAAGAATATCGGCTATCGTATTCTCGCGCTGATTTTGACGATCGCGCCGATCGTCTGCCTGTGCTTATTGCCCGTCAAACTGCTGGTCAGCACGTCCGCGGGCTACGCTTTCTATGGCAAAGAGACGATTCTCGACGCATTCCTCGCGCTGTTCAAGAAAGACGGCCTTGCAGAATTTTATGCAGAAGTAGCCAAGACGATTTCCGGAGCGGCTACATCCGGCTTTGATTCGTATACTCTGAAAGGGCTTCCCGTGCTCGCAGGAACGGGCGCGTTAGGCAAAGCGATGAGCCTTGTGCTCTACGCCCTTCCCGTCGCGGCGATCCTCGCGGTTGTATTTATGGTTATCGCGCTCTGCTCGGGCAAAGCGGCGCCCGCGATGACGAGAGCGATCCTGTTCGTCTATTTTTGGGCATTTGGCGCGTATGCGGTTGCGATTACGGCCGTATCCCTTTACAGCGCTTCGCTCGACAGAACGTTCGACCTCGCGATGATTGCGATTGCCGCCGTCTGCTTCGTTATCTATCTGATTCTCTCCTTTATCAAGGCGGGCAAGCACACTTGGATGACGTTGCTTCTGTTCATTCTGACGGTCGGCTTTGCGGGCGTCACCGTATACGGAATCGTCAATTGCGCGGACGGCATCAAGGAATTGATGGGTTCTGCGGAAGACAGCATCATTTCCGGCGTAACGGAAGGTCGGTTCTATAAATACGCGCTCGTTGCACTCTGCGGTTTCCTCGGCCTTGCGGCTGCGGTCTCCTCCATTCGCCTTTCCACCAAGAAAGGTTATACGTTCGACCTCGTGCGCTATATTCTCCACCTTCTCCTTGCGGGACTGTTCATTTATGTAGCGTTCACCGTAACGGCCTTTGAAAAAGCATATTTGTACGCCTTTATCGCCGCGGCGATCGTACTTGTGCAAATCATACTCGTAATAGCGGTCATCTGTGCCCGCAAGAAAGCCAAGAAGGCTGCCGCTGCGCCCGTAGCAGTCGAAGAGACGGCGAAAGTCGAAGAGACCGCCCCCGTTTCGGAAACGACGGAGGAGACGACTGAGACCACTGAGACAGAGCCCGCACCCGCCGAGAACGAAACCGGTGTCTACGCAGAAGCTGTCCGTTATGAAGGTCCCACGGCGACAGAGGAAACGACTTTGGAAGCAGAGGAAGTCGAAGCTCCCGTACAGGAAGAAACGACTACCGTCACGGAAGAGACTGCGCCCCAGCAGGCTCCCGTTTATAACTATAACTTTACGACTCCCGCGGCGGAACAACCGGGTGCAGGCGCTACGGCGGATTATGATTTCTATAACAGCAGGAGCTTCGATCCGTTTATCGCTTCGCTCAACAGCGCGGAAAGAGAACAGTTCACGGAAATCTTTATTCTCAAATATAAAGGCGACACAAAGAACCTGCCCGACTATCAGGTAGGCGGAGACAATACGGAATTCTTCCGCAAAGTGTTCATTTATCTCGGTCAGTACAGAGACAGAATCCCCGATTCCCTGCTGTCCAAGATGTATCAGTTCGCGATCAGAAAATAATTTCCCTGAAAGTGACAGCCCGACCTTTTTCAAGGTCGGGCTGTTTTATTAGCATTTTTTGTAGCCTTTGATCTGTTTTTTCAGTCAAACATATTCTTTCCTCTGCGTCTTAAAAACATTTCCAAAAAGCGAATGTCCTCCAAATCGTCAAAATTCTTTTCTTGAATAGCGCCGTCCTTTATCTCGTATATAGCCGCATCGGGAATCAGAAGCAAAACGGGCGAATGAGTAGCGATGACAAATTGACAGTTTTCCTTTGCGCGTTCTCGGATAAGGAAGCCGAGCCGGTATTGGTTTTCATAGGAAAGCGCGCCTTCGGGTTCGTCGAGGAAATAGAGTCCTCCTTCCCGCACGCGGCTCTTAAAGAATTCTATGAAGCCTTCCCCGTGAGAACATTCCGTCAGCTCCCGCCCATACATATTTTCGATTTCCGCCAATGTCCTAAAATGCGGCATAGCGGCAAATCCCGCCGCCACGCCCTTAAATTCCCGTTTTGTCCGTTCTATCTCTTCTTTCGCTTCCCGTGCCGCTCTCTTTTGCCACAGCGTATAGCTCATGAATTCTTCTGCTGAAAAGCGAAAAACCTGCTTAGGGAATTGCGTTTTGGAAATCTGTATTTTGTTCAGCAGCGCCTTGGGGAATTTTTCCCTCCCCTCTCCGATAAACGGGCAGCCGTATTTTTGGGCAATCAGCTCGATCAAAGTCGTCTTTCCCGCTCCGTTTCCTCCGCAGAACAGGGAAACCGCGCTCGTCACTCTGAGTTCTTCCGCGTTTCGTACGCAGGAAAATGGATAATTTTCCTCTTCCTTCGGAAATCGTACACTGTCGAGAAACATACATATTTCCTCCTTTGTCAATCGCGCTTATCTCTTGTCCGCCTATGTTCTTTGAAATCCGTACTTCCGCCCCTGTTTTCGGTTCGGAGCTTTTCCCCTTCGTTTCTATTTATAGCCACTGAAAATTATCTTTTCCCGCGCCCGCTTCAAAGTGATATTTTACGATTCCGAGATTTATCTTTGCATAAGGTCCCCAAGCACTCACACGTACCTTTTCCCCTTCTATTTCCAAGCGAAACTTCTGCGAATTGAGGGCGGTAGGTGCGAGCAAAGCCGCCTCCGTCCCGTTCCGAAACCAATCGGGCGCGGACGAAAGCGCGGGAGCAATCTCCTCCGCCGCACGATTTTTATGCGGAACGCCCTGCGCAGCGCCGTAGCCGAGAGCGAGAACGCACAGCAGCTTCTCACCTTTTTCTATTCTGCAATTTCTTTTGCAGGCGCTCTTTTTGAAGGTCATGGCAACCCAGCAGGTATTCAGACCCAGCGCCTGCGCCTTCAAGGCGAGATGTTCTCCGAAATATCCCGCCTTTTCTTCGTCCGACTTCTTTCCGACCAAAGCGATATAATTCTTAACGCCGCGAAAATTTCCATAGTGCGCCATAAAGCCTTCAAAAGCGCTTTCCTCGTCGGTGATCACCTGAATACGCAGCCCGCTTTTCAGATTGCAGTTTTCCGCTTCCTGTTTCAAAATTCCGACGATATCTTCGGGAATCGGCCTGTCGGAATAGCTTCTCACGGAATGTCTTGCCTTCATCGCTTCTGAAATATCCATACTTTTTCTCCTTAAAATACTTTTTGTAATAATATTTGTAAAAACAACGTCCTCCGAACGGAGGACGTTTAATCGTCGTCCGGCAGAGACGCTCTGCCGGAAATTTTGATCAGTACTTTTATGCCCCCGTCCTCCGTATAGGACCGCTCGGTACATACGCTGTCCACGATGAACAGTCCGCGGCCGCTTTCGGCATATACGCCCGAACAACAGCTTTCTTCCGGCGGGCAGAACCGCACGGTCGAACGCACTTTCAATTCGATAAAATTCCCGCGGATTTCGCCTTCCAGAAAAGCCGTTCCGTCAGAGTGCTGCAAGACGTTACTGACGAGCTCGCTGACCACCAATTTACTGTCGAATACGCTGTCCTCAGGCACGTCGCGTTCTTCGAGAAAGTCGCAGAGCTGTTTCATCGCCGCTCTCAGCGCTTCAAAATTTTTTACTTCCACGAACATATCTCTGCCTCCGAAGCCTCCGTTTTTCAGACGGAATCTTTCAGATTTTCTTTGAGCTTAGCCAAAAGTTTTCTTTCCATTCTCGAAACGAACATCTGTGAAACGCCCAGACGCTTAGCCGTCTCGCTTTGGGACAGTTCTTCCCCGTAGCGGTACTTAATCAGCGCCTTTTCCGTATCGGACAAATCTTTCATGGCCGAACGCAGGGCGTCTTTGATTTCGAGACGCTCGTATTTGTCGTCGTTGTCCGGCAGGAGCGCATAGAGGGAATGTTCGGAATCGTCCTCTCCCGAACTCGCCACGCCGTCGAGGGAGACCGTCCCGCCCACTTCCAGCGCGCGAATGACTTCTTCTTCCGAGAGCGAAAGTCCGTCGGCAATCTCGCGTATGCTAGGTTTCGAGCCGTTTTTTCCTTCGTATTCGGCGGAGAATTCGCGCACGGAGGCGCTGATTTCGCTGAGCCGACGAGGGAGTTTGATAATTCTGGAACGGTCCCTGAAATAATTTTTAATTTCTCCGGCGATGGTAGGCGTGATAAAAGTAGTAAACTGCATGCCGAGAGAGGGATCGAAACGGTCGATTCCCTTCAACAGCGCGAGGGAAGCCACCTGTTTCAGATCGTCGTATTCCACACCCCGCCCCACAAATTTTTTTGCGAGAATGTCGGCTATGTAGAGGTATTTTTCGGCGATTTTATTGCGCAGCTCCCTCGAACCGGTCTTTTTGTATCGCTCGAACAGCTCGTTGATCGTTTCTTCTGCCATAATGGAAAACCCGTCCCGCTCACGCTTCGAAGGCGATGGTCTGTACCGTGCCCGCGCCGTCTTTTACAAATTCCGCATTTCCCAAAAGCGCATTCAACAACGCATAAGAAATGTCGTCGTCCGCCGTTTTTTCTTCGGGCTCACCCTTTTCCTTGCCGGAAACGGTACAGGCAAGCGACTCGCCGGTGCGGAAGGAAATATCGACCGCGCGGAACCCGTTGCGTTTGAGGATCAGGAGGCTTTCGGTGACGCACACTTTGAAATCCTCGGCCGAATCCACGTCGAACCCGCAAAGCGCGCAAAGTCCGCCAGTCGTCAGCCGAACCGTCGTAAGATATTCGCTGGATAAAGGCAAAGAAACGCAAAAGTTTTCCATGGTCATTCAATCTCCATAATCGTATTCAGGGAACAAATCATAAAGAGCTTTCTGATCTTCTGCTGTAAATTTCTGAGAATGATATTATGTCCGTCCGTCTTTGCGTTTTTGAGAATCTTGACGAACGTTCCCAACGTCGTGCTGTCGATAAAATTCAGCTCGGCGCAATCGAATACAATATCCGCGGGATTTTGCCTGTATGCCGAAATTACGTCGGAATAAAATTCGTCCGCATTTCCCGAATCGATATCTCCGCTCAAAGCGACGGTCAATTTTCCCGCTTCCGCGCCCTTGATTTCCACTTCCTTCATGCTGAAAACCTCCCTTTTACGGTCTTATATTTATATATAACGCATTTTCGCGCACTTTCAAACACTTCTCTTTCTTTATTCTTCCCTTAAAGATATGCGGCGACGTCGTTCAGGGAATTTAATACGATGTCCGGCCTGTCTTTTGAGCCTCGGAGCATCTCCTTCGTCGTCTCCCCCGAAAGCACCAAAACGCCCGTAAAGCCGCTGTTATTTGCAAAACGAATATCGGTATGCAAACGGTCTCCGACCATGGCGATTTCGTCGTTTTTCGCATCCAGAAGCCCTTCGAGGGCCTCCCCCATTATTTTATGCGGTTTGCCGCAAACGACGTCGGGAACCCGATGAGACGAACACTCGAACAGCTTGATAAAGGAACCGACGTCGGGTGGAAACACGCCCTTTGCGGGGCAGACCGCATCGGGATGAGTCGCCGCATAAAAGCAGCCGTTTACGAGAAATTCGTTGAATTTTTTGAGCTTTTCAAAGGTCACTTCGGTGTCGTAAGCCAATACGCAGACCTCGGGCTTATCTTCGTCGAGCGCTATTCCGCGGGCGATAAAATCCGCCTTTAACGCCTCTCTGCCCAAAAGATAAACGCTCTTTCCCGCATGGTATTTTTTGAGATATTCCGCCGTCGCTATCCCCGAAGTATACACGAAATCCCGCGGATCGAAAAGCCCTATTTTGACGAGTTTTTCTCTGTATTCTTCGGGAGTTTTGGAAGAATTGTTCGTGCAATACACCAGCTTCTTTCCCTTTTCGCGAAGCAGGGAGAGCGTCTTTTTCATCTCCCCGATCGGCGTCTCGTCTATATAAATCGTGCCGTCCATGTCTAAAAGAAACACTTTCGTCTTTTGTATAAGTTCTTCGATCGTCATATCTTTCCTCTTCGTTTTTTCAAATCAGAATTCTGCCGTATACACCGCATTTCCGTTTTCTTTTATCAAGTCGATTAAATCCCGCGTTTTCAGCCAGACCGTGGCCGTGTTATCGTTCGGATGAACGCCTATCAGCCCCGCGCCCTCCGTAAATTCTTTGTCAATAAAGCACTGCACCTTATGTTCCGTATCGTTGAGGATACCGAACGGAGTAACCGAGCCCGAAGTCAAGCCCAAAACGGCCGCTAATTCCTGTTCGGAAGCAAACAATAAAGCTCCGATTCCGTTCTCCCGCCTGAATTTTTTCAAATTCACTCTTTTGTTTCCCTTGACGACGAGGAGATAGTAATTTTTTTTGCCGTCTCTCACAAAGAGGTTTTTTGCCTCGGCGTCGGGATAGGGCAGCGAGACGGAGGCGGCTTCCACCATATTGAACACGGGCTCATGCTCCGTCGTTTCAAATCGGATATTTCGGGAATTCAGATATTCATACACTTTGCTTTTCTTCATAAAATTACCCGCAATTCGCATTGAAAAAACTGATTTTCAAGGGCGATTTTTTATAACAGGGAAAAATCTCTCATCAGTGCCGCAATCCCGTATGGCATAAGGGATTGCGACAATTCGGGAAGCAATTTCAAAACATCGGAAAAAATGCGAAAAACATCGTTTCCGATTTCTTCCTTGAAAATGCGGCAATCCCTTTGTATGCCTGAGATTGCGGGCAATATTTTTTTTCGCGCCTCTTCGAAGTTTTTTTCGTATTTTTCGAGCTCGTTCAACGAGGGAACGACGCTCTCTCCGACAAAAATATCCGTCCCTTCCGCGAGCTTTTTTGCCGCTTCCCGCCGCCCGTTATAATCCACCTTCCCGCCGCGGTAAAACCCGCTCTCGAAAAACAGCGCGTAAGCGTCCGAAAGCACTTTACAACACGGGGCGAGCAAATCGGATTTTCCCGAAATTTTTTCCGCCGCGTCCCGAAACGCGAAAATTTCCCCTTCGGGATACCCCGAACGAAAACAGTATTCCGCCGCAGTTACCGCGAAAAACAGCGTCTCTGCGCCCTCGGAAAAACACTTTGCCGAAGCGGACAAGAGCGCTTCCGAATTTTCCGAAGAGTCGGCCTCGGACACGGGAAGCCCGATCGCCTTTAAGGCGCGGCGGCAAAATACCGACAGCGAACAGGCGACGAGAAACGCCCTTGCCCGCATTTGTCCCCTTTCATTCTCCGACAGCTCCTTCGCACAGCCGTAAACGAGCGCGGGAGGCGGAACGGGATAAATTATTTCTTTCTTGCCCGAACAGACCCGCGCGTGCGCACGGAGCAAGCCGAACGGCTCCGGCGAAGTGCAGACGGCGACGAACGGCAGAGCGCGCGCGGCGGCAAAATACCGTCCCAAAGAACAGGCTTTTCCCGCCCCGATCACGCAGGTAATCCCGTCGGAAAGGTGAAAGAGCGGCACCGCGTCGTCCCCCTTCCTCACGACGAGCTGTATCTTTTTCGGCAGATTTTTCAGCGTTTCCAACACGGGAAACGCGCTTTCTTCGTCGGTGAGTACGAGGTATTTTCCGAAGGGAAAACGGGCGGAAAGCAGAGCGGGAAAATCTTTCAGATCTCCCGTCAGAATTTCACTCCCGAAAAGCGCCGACGAAACCTCCCTCATAGCATTATAAATCCCTCATAATTTCCTTCAACGCGGAAAGCAGAGCGTCGTTTTCCTCCTTCGTTCCCACCGTGATGCGGCAGAAGTCTTTCAGCTTCGGAGTATCGAAAAATCTCACCAGCACGCCGCGGGCTTTGAGTCCCTCGTATATGCTCCTCCCGCCCAGACGGGGATACCCCGCGAACAGGAAATTCGCCGCGCTTTCGGGCACGAAAAAGCCGAGCTTCAAAAGCTCGCCGCGAAGGCGCGCGCGCTCCGATCTCACCTTTTCCGCCGCGCGTTCGTAATATTCCCCATCGGAGACCGCCGCCGCGCAGGCCGCCTGACACAGCGCATCCACGGGATAGGAATTGAAACAGTCCTTCGCCGTAAACAGGCCGCGGATCAGATCCTTATCCCCCAGCGCGTAACCGCAGCGGATTCCCGCAAGAGAATAGTATTTGGAAAACGTCTTGACGACCAACAGATTTTTATATTTCTTTGCGAGCGGCGCGAGACTTTCCCCGTAAAAACCCATATACGCTTCGTCCGCTATCACGACTTTGTCCGCATTGTCCCGCACGAACGCTTCCATTTCCTTACGGGGGATTCCGATACCCGTAGGGGCGTTCGGATTGGCGATTAAAATTCCCTGCGCGTCCTGCTTTGTCAAAGCGGAAAGATTCATCGTATAGTCCTCTTTCAGCGCGACCGTCTTATACGGCACGGAAAAAAACGAGCAGAACACGGGATAAAAGGAATACGTCAAATCCGCAAACGCCGCGCCCTTTCCGTCCGAGTCGAAAAACGCGCGCACGCAGAGCGCGAGCACTTCGTCGCTGCCGTTGCCGCAAAATACGTTGTCTTTTTCCACGCCCTCCGCGCGGGCGATCGCTTCCCGCAAAGAATCCGCGTCGGGCGCGGGATAACGCTTCAAATTTTCCGTATCGAACGCGCGGAGGGCGGCCGATACCTTCGGGGACGGCGGATAGGGATTTTCATTGGTATTCAGCTTGACATACCTCTTATCCTTCGGCTGCTCCCCCGCTGTATACGGCGAAAGCGAGGAGAGAAATTTACTTAAATACGCCATAAATTCACCTCTTTTCTTCTATCAAAATACCAGCGACGCCGCATTGAGAGCGATTCCCACCAGCACCGCTATGACATAGCATACGACAATCAGAGCAAGATTGCGTTTCCACTCCTTCACGTTTTTCAAAAGTACGACAAACCCCAGCCCCGCATTCGCACAGAGCCCCGCCGCGCACGAGCCGAAAGAAATTCCGCCCTGTAAAAAGCTCCCCGTGATGACTACGCTGGAAGCACAGTTGGGAATCAGCCCGACGAGCGAGGAAATAAACGGCTGGACAAACAGGTTTTTATTCATAAAGGAAATAAAGCGCTCCTCCGTGACATAATAAATCACGACGCCCAAAACGACGTTGACGATGAGGATAAAGAGCGCCACTTTCAACGCATGCAACAGCGGAGAAAGAAAATACAGCGTAAACGGCTTACTTTCGTCGTGCACCCGCCCGCAGGAGGTACATTCAAATTCCTTTTCCTGCGCTTTTTTCAAAAACAATTCGTGCGAGGGCGTGCCGTGGGAAACCTCGGACGACGAAGAAACTGCGCTATGGGAATCCTCGGGCAAGGAGGCCCCTACGCCATGCGCCCCCTCAGACGGAGAGAAAACCGCACTATGAGAATGATGCGCGTGTTCCGAATGGGTACGGGCACGCGCTTCGTCCAAGCATTTACCGCGAGAGGATTCGACGCGCGTCTGTCTGCGGCCGAAGCTCTTCAAAATTCCGTCTACCGCATAGCCCACCGCGATGCCGACGACGATTTTTACCGCTATGAGCGGCAGGAGCCAAACGGCGCCTTTCCCCGACGACAACAGAATAATAAACGCTTCGTCGCTGGTGGAAAGAAAAATCGCCAAGAGCGTCCCGACCGTGATATATTTCTGCTCGAACAGCTTCGCCGCCATGACCGAAAAACCGCACTGCGGAATCAGCCCCGTCGCGGAACCGATGAGCGGCCCCAATTTTCCGCTCAAACGGTTATTCGGGCCCGTTAAATTCGTCTTATGCTCGATGAGCTCGATAATGATATAAATCAGCAACAACCACGGGAAAAGTTTGAGCGTGTCTAAAAGCGCGTCCAATAAAACATCTGCCATGGATTACCTCCCTATGAAAATGCGGATTCAGAAAAGGGCCGCCGTCAACGGTATGGAAGCCTTGGCGTTCAGTTCCAATCCCGCAAAATTGCCGAGGCGGTACTGTACCAGACCTTCCGACGCGATCATCGCCGCGTTGTCCGTACAATAGCGCTTTTCGGGCAGTACGAGGGAAAAGCCGTTCGCCTTACATGCCGACGACAGCCGTTCGCGCAAATAGGCGTTTGCGGCGACTCCGCCGCCCGCCGTCACCGTCGTCACTCCCTTGGCTCTCGCCGCCGCGATCGTCTTTTCCACGAGCACGTCTACCGCCGCCGCCTGAAAGGAAGCCGCGACATCCGCCTTTGAATATTCCTCCCCTTTCTGTTCCTTGGTATGGCAATAATTGATGACCGCCGTCTTTAAGCCACTGTAAGAAAAATCAAAACCTCCGCCCCCTTTTAACATTTTGGGCATGGGGACGTTCGCGATTCCGTCTTTCGCGCAGCGCTCGATATTCGGACCGCCGGGATATTTGAGCCCCAGCACCCGCGCCACTTTATCGAACGCCTCCCCCGCCGCGTCGTCCAGCGTCGAGCCTAAAATTTTAAATTCCGATTCCGTTTTCGCGTACAGGATCGCGGTATGCCCGCCGCTCGCGAGCAACGTGACGAACGGGGGACGGAGAGTCGGCTCGACGAGATATGCCGCCGCCATGTGGCCGCGGATATGATTGACCGCCACGAGCGGCTTTCCGAGGGCATAGGCGAAAGACTTTGCAAAGGATACTCCTACGAGGAGCGCGCCCAAAAGTCCCGCGCCGTAAGTGACTGCCACCGCGTCGATATTTTCAAAATTTATCCCCGCGTTCTTCACCGCGCGGGAAACCACCGCGGAAATTGCGTCCGTATGCGCGCGGGAGGCGATTTCCGGAACCACGCCGCCGTAAAGGGATTGAATATCCGCCGAAGATGCGATTTCGTCCGAGAGAATTTTTCTGCCGCTTATGACCGCGGCGGCCGTCTCGTCGCACGAAGATTCGATGCCGAGAATGATCGGGGAGGGTTTATTGAGATCGGGGGTAGGAAACGAATACATGGCACCACCTTTTTGAAAACATTGTCCGAAAAAAGACGGACGGGAGAACGGGAAAACGGAAAACGGGAAACGGGAGAACGGGAAACGGGAGAACAGGAAACGGGGGGAACGAAAAACGGAAGAACGGGAGAACGGGAGAACGAGAAAACGGGAGAACGAGAAAACGGGAGAACGAGGAACGAGAAAACGGGCAGAACGAGGAACGAGAAAACGGGCAGAACGGGCAGAAAAAAGAGGAGACGAACGGAAGCGGAAAGATATGAGCGAAAAAATCAGCCGAAAGAGTCGGCGAAAGAAACGATTATCGGCAGCACCTGCCGCCGATAATCGCCCATAATCTTTTTAAGTCTTTTTGAGATAGTCGATGATAAAGCCCTGAATATCGCCGTCCATGACCGCCTGTATATCGCCCTTTTCGTAGCCGGTGCGGTGGTCTTTTGCCATGGTGTAAGGACAGAATACATAGGAGCGTATCTGAGAGCCCCATTCGATTTTTTTCACGTCGCCTTTCATGGCGTCCGCCTCCGCCTGACGTTCCTCTATCTTCTTTTCGAGGAGTTTGGAACGGAGCATTTTGAAGCACATTTCCTTATTTTGGAGCTGGGAACGCTCGTTCTGGCACTGCACGACGATTCCCGTGGGGTAGTGCGTGATTCTGACCGCCGACGCCACTTTGTTGACGTTCTGGCCGCCCGCGCCGCCCGAATGGTAAATGTCGATACGGATATCGTCGTCCTTGATTTCCACTTCGTTGTCGTCCTCGACCTCGGGCATGACCTCCAAAGAGCAAAAGGACGTATGGCGGCGTTTGTTCGCGTCGAACGGGGAAATGCGCACGAGGCGGTGGACGCCCATTTCCGCTTTGAGATACCCGTAGGCGTTTTCGCCTTCCACGCGAAAGTCGATGCTCTTGATTCCCGCTTCGTCGCCCGCTTCCCTGTCCAGCTCGAATACCTTAAAGCCCATCTTCTCGCAATAGCGGGTATACATTCTATACAGCATGGAACACCAATCGCACGCCTCCGTTCCGCCCGCGCCCGCGTGGAGCGCCAAAAGCGCGTTATGCGAATCGTAAGGCCCTTTCAAAATCGCGCGGATACGCATATCCTCGATATCCTTATCCGCCGTCTGCAACATGCTGTCGAGCTCGGGAATCAGGCTTTCATCGCCCGTCTCCTCGATGAGGTCGATGACCTCCTCCGCGTCTTTGAGCGCGGTGTCGCTCTTGGAATAAGCGCCGATCTTATTTTCGATATGCGAAATCTCCCTGCCGATTTTCGTCGATTTTTCCAAATCCTGCCAAACGTCCGGCTGTTCCTGTTCCTTTTTGAGTTCTTCGAGGAGCGCGCGCTGATTGTCCAAATCGAGCGCATAGCCCGCTTCCTTCAAGACCTCGCGCATGCCCTGTATCTTTAATCTGTAATCGTCTGCCTTAAACATAAATTCCTTATTTCGTTTCGTTCTCCTGCGTCTCGGAGGGCTCGGATGTTCCGCCGTTCGCCGCGCGGAGAAGCTCCGCACGCTTCGCCGCCGCTTCCTTATACGAGGACATGTTCGTCAAGGGTTCGGGCATCTGACGGCGGAGAGGCCTCCGAACGGGCGCCGCGGGAGCGCTCTGCTCCGGCATCTGGCGGCGCGGAGGCGGAGCCTGCCGGAATTCCACCTTCACCTTCAAAAGCACCGCGATGGTCGTGCGCTGAATACGCTCTATCATCTCGTCGAACATCTCGAAGCCTTCCTTCTTATACGAGATGACGGGGTCTACCTGACCGTACGCGCGAAGCCCTATTCCCTTTCTGAGCTGGTCCATCGCGTCAATATGGTCGATCCAATTCCTGTCCACGTTCATGAGCAACACGCGGCGTTCCACGTCGTAAAAGTCGATTCCCGCGCCCTTGATGTCCTCGATTTTCTTTTCGTATTCCTTAATCGTCTTATTGGTAATCTTTTTGAGCGCAAGCTCGTAATCCCACTTTTCCAGCTTCTCGCGCGTGACGTAGTTCGTGCCCTCGGGAAGGAGTTTCGCTTCCAGCGCCGCGTTGAGCTCTGTTTCGTTCCAAAGCTCGGGCATGTCCTCGACGTTCACCGCCGAACGAACCGTTTCCTCTACGTAGTCGGGGATATATTTGAGCACCTGTTCGTGCACGTTCGCGCCCTTTAAGACGTTGAGGCGCTCCTCGTACATGACTTTGCGCTGCGTGTTCATGACGTCATCGTATTGAAGGACGTTTTTACGGATACCGAAGTTTCTGCCCTCGATATTCTTCTGCGCGTTCTCGATGCCGTGAGAGAGAAGCCGAGACTGCAAACAGGTGTCTTCGTCGATTTTGAAGGTATTATAAAGCGCCTTCATGCGCTCGCCGCCGAAACGCTTGACGAGGTCGTCCTCCAAGGACAGGAAGAATACCGACATACCGATGTCCCCCTGACGTCCCGAACGGCCGCGGAGCTGGTTATCGATTCGGCGGGATTCGTGGCGCTCCGTACCGATGATGCAAAGGCCGCCCGCCGCAATCACCTGTTCCTTCTCTTTGTCCGTTTCCGCCTTATAATGCTCGTACAGCTTCTTATATCTCTCGCGGACCTCTTTCGTCTGTTCGTCGATGTCCTGAATATACATGCTGGTCGCAAGCTCTATCGTATCGTGTTCCACGCCCTCTTCGCGGAGGCGTTTCTTCGCGAGATATTCGGGGTTGCCGCCCAGCAGAATATCCGTTCCGCGCCCCGCCATGTTCGTCGCAATCGTCACCGCTCCGAAACGGCCCGCCTGCGCCACGATTTCCGCTTCGCGTTCGTGGTTTTTCGCGTTCAAAATGTTATGCTTCACGCCGTTCCGCTTCAAAAGGCGAGAAATTTCCTCCGACTTATCCACCGACGAGGTACCGACCAGAATGGGCTGGCCGCTCTCGTGGCGCTCCACGATTTCGTTGACGATCGCCCGTTTCTTCCCGTCTACCGTCGAATACACCATGTCGGGAAGGTCGATTCGCTTAATCGGCTTATTCGTGGGAATCTCGATAACGTCCAGAGAATAAATCGTGCGGAACTCCGCCTCCTCCGTCTTCGCCGTACCCGTCATGCCCGAAAGTTTCGTATACAGACGGAAATAGTTCTGGAACGTAATCGTCGCATAGGTCTTATTCTCGCTCCTGACCTCCACGCCTTCCTTCGCCTCGATCGCCTGATGAAGCCCGTCGGAATATCTGCGCCCGATCATGAGTCGACCCGTAAATTCGTCTACGATGATGACCTCTCCGTCGTTGACGATATAATCCTCGTCGCGCTTGAACAGTTTATGCGCCTTCAACGCCTGCTGAATGTGATGGTTCAGATCCGCATGCTCGATTTCCGCGATACTCTCGATACGGAAAAATTTCTCCGCCTTCCGCGCGCCGCTGTCCGTCAGCTCTACCGTCTTATCCTTGCGGTTGATGATATAGTCCCAATCCTTCGACGCCGCAAGCGCTTTTTTGCCCTCCGGCGCGTTCGCCGCGGCCGCCGCGCGCTTCTCTTCCTGCTCCGCTTCGTAATTCGCCTGCTCCGCGAGGGTCATTTTGGTGAAATCGACCGTCTCTTCCTCGTCGTCCTCGGCTTCCGCAGCTGTTAAATCTACCTTTTTCTTTTTGTTCTTCTTCTCCGCGCGAAGGCGCTGGAACTGAGCGTCCTCCTCCTCTTTCAGCTCGTCGTCAAAGCCGCCCGAAAGCGTGCGCACAAATCTGTCCACCTGCACGTACAGATCCGACGACTTCTCCCCTTTGCCCGAAATAATCAACGGGGTTCGCGCTTCGTCGATCAAAATGGAGTCCACTTCGTCCACAATGGCATAGCTCAAATCGCGCTGCACCATCTTTTTGAGGTCGGTTTTCAGGTTATCGCGGAGATAATCGAAACCAAATTCGTTATTCGTGCCGTAAACGATGTCGCATTTGTACGCTTCCCGCTTCTGGTCGTCGTCCATGCCCGGAGCAATGACTCCTACCGTCAGCCCCATGAATTTATGCACTTTTCCCATCCACTCCGCGTCGCGCTTCGCAAGATAGTCGTTCACCGTGACGATATGAACGCTCTTTCCCGAAAGTGCGTTCAGATATGCGGGCAGCGTCGCAACCAACGTCTTTCCTTCACCGGTACGCATTTCCGCGATTCTGCCTTGGTGCAGACAGATACCGCCGATGACTTGCACGTGAAAGTGCTTCATTCCGAGGACTCGCCACGCCGCTTCCCGAAGCGCCGCAAATGCGTCGGGCAATATGTCGTCCAGCGTCTCCCCCGCGGCAAGGCGCCCCTTCAAAAGCTCCGTCTGGCTTTTGAGCTCAGCGTCGTCCATCGCGGCATATTTGCCGTCCAGCGCCTCCACCTTATCCGCGATTTTGTTCAGCTTCTTCAAGCTCTTTCTGCCGTCGCTGCCCATCAAAAAACTGATTAATCCCATTTAGATAAACTCCGATTTTCCTTATTTTATCCGCCGATACATGCGCAAAAAACGCGGCTGTATCGGCTTATTCTTTCTCACATTCTATTTTACAATATTTGCGCCGAAATTCAAAGCGTTTTCACGCCGTTTTTCGGATTTTTTCAGCCTTTTTCTTTTTCCCTTGAAAATTTCCGACTTTTTCCCCTAAATATTTTACTTATACCCTTTTCATTCTCCTCTTAAATTCCCCGCAGAAAAAAGTTTGGTAGTTTTTTGCTACAAATCAACTTTTTTGAAATTTTTTCTGTTACAATATAGTTGTTCCCGAAAAAAGAAAAAAATAATGAGGAGGAAACCTGTTATGAAACATTGAAAAAATATCGTAGTCAAATTGACCTGATACAAAAACAAATTTTAATATGCTATAATTGAATAAACTTTTTAAGGAGATATTTTTATGAAATATTCTGTTATCGAAGAAATGCTTTACGGAGACCTGCTTGAACAATGGGAAAGCGCGCCCTGTTCGGAGGAAGCGGACGAGGCGTGGGAAGAATATTGTAAATACGGCGCAGCCGTAGACAAAATTCTTTCCAAAGAGCATGCTCAGCTTTGGAACGACTATTACCTTGCGGAAGGCGGCGTGGAGAGCGTAGAGAAAAAACGGGCTTTCAAGATAGGCGCGCGGTTCGGGCTGTTGCTCGCATTCGAGCTGTCGGAGTATTCGCCCGAAGCGGAAAGGGAGAGATATGAACGGGAAAGGCACAAGCGGAAAAGAATAGAAGAACAAGAAAAGCGACGGGCAGAAACACGGACGAGAGAACAAACGACGGAACGGACACAAGTACGGACGGAAGAACGGGAATAACGACGGGCAAAACATGAACGGGAAAACAACCGATAAAAAATCCGCGGATTAACCGCGGATTTTCATATACCTTTTGAGTTTTGCCACCAACACCGCCGCACAGACAATCTTTACGAGGTCGGGCAAGAGGTAGGGAACCACGCACATGGAAAGCGCGCCCGCCAACGTTACGGTAGATTCTGCGCCCGCGTTATACACGTACATGAACCAAACCGTTCCGAAAGCATAGCAAAGCGCAATCCCCAATGCCATCGCCGCCGCCAAAATTCCCGCGCGCGCCCAATCGTTCTTCGGGCGGACGTAATCGGATACCACACCTACCGCTATGGCGGTGAACAAAAATCCTACGATATACCCGCCCGTGGGAGAACCGAGCTTCGCCGCTCCCGCCGTGAACCCCGCAAATACGGGGACTCCGCAAAGCCCCAGCAATATGTAGACCGTAACGGCCAAAAGTCCCCGCTTCCAGCCCAAAAACCCCGCCGCGAGGCAGACGCCCATCGTCTGCAACGTCACGGGAATCCCGCCCGGCAACGGAATGGAAATCCACGCGCACACCGCGATGATCGCCGTGAACATCGCCGTATAACAGATTTCCCGCGCCGCAATCCTGCCTTTTTCCTTTACCATAGTTTTCCGTCTCCTTTTTCAAAGATATTTTTTCAAGTCCTCCGCGCGGTCGGTCGCTTCCCAAGGATGCCCTGCACGCCCGAAATGTCCGTATGCCGCCGTCTCCGAATAAATCGGACGGCGAAGCCCCAGCTTCTTGATAATCGCATAGGGACGAAGGTCAAATTCCTTTTTAATGATTTCCGCGAGTCTATCGTCGGGAAGTTTGCCCGTTCCGAAGCTGTCCGCGAACACCGAAACAGGGTTCGCCACGCCGATGGCGTACGCCACCTGTATCTCTATCTCGTCCGCAAGTCCCGCCGCCACCAAATTCTTGGCGATATACCGACAAAAATACGTCGCGCTCCTGTCCACCTTCGTGCAGTCTTTGCCCGAAAAGGCTCCGCCGCCGTGCGCACAGCGACCGCCGTAGGTATCTACGATAATCTTGCGCCCCGTCAGTCCCGAATCTCCCTCAGGGCCGCCGATTTCAAAACGCCCCGTCGGATTGATATAAAATTTCGTGTCCGCGTCCAAAAATTCCGCGGGGATCACTTCGTCCACCACGTATTTCCGAATATCCGCGCGAAGCCGCTCCTGCGAAACCTCTCTATCGTGCTGGGAAGAAACCACCACCGCGTCCACGCGCACCGCGCGCTTATCCTCGTATTCCACCGTCACCTGCGTCTTGCCGTCCGGACGGAGATAGGGCAAAAGCCCACTCCTCCTCACCTCCGAAAGGCGCATCGCAAGTTTATGCGAAAGCATGATGGGCAGAGGCATGAGCTCCTCCGTCTCCCGACAGGCATAACCGAACATCATGCCTTGGTCGCCCGCGCCCAAGGTGTCCTCCTCGCTGCCCGCGTCCTTCTTCGACTTCTTTTCATACGACGCGTCTACCCCCATCGCTATATCGGGAGACTGCTCGTGCACGGCCACGACGACTTTGCATTTATCGAAAGAAAAAGTGCCGAAATTATAGCCGATTTTTTGAATGACCTCCCGCGCCGTCCATTCATAGTCCACTTTCGCGCTCGTCGTCACTTCGCCCATGATGAGCAGAAGGTCGTATGCCGCGCAGCACTCGATCGCCGTGCGCGCCATGGGGTCCTGAGTTAAAATCGCGTCGAGTATCCCGTCCGAGATACGGTCGCACACCTTATCGGGGTGCCCTTCCGTGACGCTTTCGCTGGTAAAAAACTTTTTCATGTAAAAAATCCTCT
>ERZ1673702.202-NODE-202-length-97595-cov-17.849774_pt1 | contig 97595 bp, 108 predicted proteins | sample MGYA00580232_ERZ1673702 | MGnify/ENA primary metagenome ERZ1673702 (study PRJEB41218, sample SAMN15661792) | gut metagenome | host: Homo sapiens | place: Canada: London | collected 2015-08-20/2019-03-30 | study: EMG produced TPA metagenomics assembly of... | reverse complement strand
CTTGTACTCCCTCCCACAAGTCTTACAGGTATTCATATTAACTTTAACTAGACCTTTATTAAAATTCTCTGAGTTATTTATAACTCTCCTTTTAGGCAATTCCATTCCAAATTTCAGTGCTCTTTTCTTTATAGCATTGCCTGACACATTAAACATCCTTCCTATTTCTTCATAGGATTTTTTCCTCTTCTAATATTAATCTCTCTAAAGTTTCTTTATTATTTTCTATCATATCTATTAATCAACAGTTACCCCAGCAGGAATTGAACCTACATTATATGAGCCAAAATCATATGTAATAACCCTTTATACTATGGGGCAGTATCTCTTATCAAATGACTCTGCAAAGGTCAGTAAAATTATTGATATATGCAAATAAAATGCAATATATTTTAGTTAACAAATGTCAAGCCACTGATAATCAAGTTAGTCTGTAGCACTAGAAGAGTATTAACAAGTGGCTTGTCCACTTAAATACATGACATCATACCTTAAGTCCTGCTAACTTATTAGCCCAAGCTTCTGTATAGAAGTGATAATAGTTAGCATCTTTACACTTATTCTTATGTAATGCAGCATGTATTATTGATGGAATACCTACTACAATAGGGTATAATGGACCTAGTATTTTACTCTGCTTAGCATGACCTGTTTCATGCTGAATTGTCTTTGATAAATCACTGTATCTTTGATATACAAATATGTATTTACCAAGAGTAACTCCACCATTACTTCTTTTTAGGTATATACTATACCCAGAGTCTGCATTTATATTTGATATTATATCATTCTTAATAGCATTCTTATAGATTATACCACATAGATTCTGTGGTAGTTGCCATATCCAATCTTCTATAAACTTCCAAACTTTCTTCATAGTTATATAGTTTAGTGTCTAATATTTCATTGCTTTGCAAAGGTAAGTATAATAAATAACATGTGCAAGTAATTATAAAAGTTTAACTAAGTGAGTTAAGGTAGGGGGAGTGTTAGACCTAACTTCTAATTTTTTTTTTTAGAATATTTATCTATGTGAGTATCAATTACTCATTACACCCCCATAGACTTTGAATTTGGGGTTCCTCCCCCCTCCTAGTTTAGCATAGAATGCTTATTACTTATCCATAGTATTTGAACTTAAAACATTATAATCATGAAGAAGAATCTTATCATTGCAGTCTTAGCACTGTTCTTAGTACTATCATTAACCTTAGTACAATTCCTAACTAACAGGTATGATGCAGCTATTAACTACATTAATGACCTTGAATCATGCTACCCTGATTATGTGGATACTGTATCAGGAGGTGATGCTTATAGTGAGTGGTATAACTATTAAACTCATTACTCTTCCATTGTATTTGAATTAACTAACATTTTGAACCTTTTGGTGCTTAGGTTAACCATACTTATATTATGAATATCTTTGCAAGTTTACAAGTTTATGCAGGTAAGTGGAGTGTTAAATCTACAAGAGCATTTGATGCTGAGGAAATCAATGCTGTTAAGTCAGCAGTTGTTGTGCCATCACAGTATGGTAACTCAGTGATGTTTACTATGGTTGCTGGTGGTCAGACCTACATACCATTATCTAATGATGCCACTGTTGCTGTTGGTGAGTCTATTGACTTAGCTAAGGCACAGTTAGTTACTTTGTCTAAGGATGGTGAATCAGACATTGTTAGAGTGAGTATTTAGTAGAATGAGTGAGGGTTAATCCCTCACTTTTCTTTTTATCTAGTAGGTAGAAACAATAAAACCAAGGCTATTTCTAACCTTGGTTCTACTAGTTGATAATACATTTTCCCTAACATCATTTATATTATATCTCTATATAATTCAAGAAGATAATTATCCCTAGCAGTTGGCTGGGAATCAATACATACTTTCTAGTTACGCGGTTATATTATTATCCCTAAAGTTCTATTTACCTCTACCTTTTCACAGCTCTCTTGGTTAGAACAATAACTATTATATATGTATCATTTGTAGTTGTATTGGGGACACTTGGCTACTATTTGTAGTTAATACCCAACTTCTGACCCACTAATACTTTTAGCCTCATGGGTGATATAATGCGAAAGCTAGCATTATCAACTGGGCACAAAGATAAGTAAAATAATTGAGATATCCAAATTTCATTAACAATAAATAACAATTAAAGCTCATTACTCCTCCTTGGTACTTGGTTCTTAACACTAGTTAAGAGTTAGAGTGAAAGAGTTAGCAGCAATGTGCTATAATTAGCCTATTACTAATACTCTTCTAGTGTTAGTATAATACTGAATCTTAAGAGCATGGCTCATTACTCCTCCTTAGCTCCTGACACTCAACACGAGTTGGTGTTATAACATATCATTAACATTTAACAATTTACATTATGAACATTTTTAGTAAGTTACAAGTGTATGCTGGAAAGTGGAACTTGAAAGCATCAAGAAGTTTTGAAGCAGAAGAAATTGCAGCAGTTAATAAGGCTGAGGTAGTTGCTTCACAGTATGGTAACAGTGTGTGCTTCTTCATGAAAGCAGGAGGGCAGACTTATATTCCATTGAGTAATGATTCTGCATTAGCAGTAGGTGATTCAGTGGACTTAAGCAAAGCTCAGTTACTTACTCTTGAGAAGGATGGAGAGAGTGATATTATAAGAGTGAAAGCTTAATACAAGTGTGAGTATAGAGTGGCAGGTTACTAAGAAAAACCCTACCACCCTTATACTCCTTTTTTACTACTTGTCATAAGCAAAGATTAGCAAATACATAACTATATTTACTGTATGAACTTACTAGAACCATCATTAACAAGTGACATAGTATGGACAATAATAGCTGCATTTGCTATAACTATTGGCTGTATTATATCATCAAAAGAGAGCAAAAGAGACTAAAATAAGCAATAAAACCTCTCCTTATTGCATTAAATAACACATATTGGAGATACAAATCAGCATTAATTGAACCAATGCACAATCATGCCTGGTTTATTAGTGAAGAACAGTAGCTAATGACATTACATAGGGGGCTAAACCTATGAAACTTATAAGAAGATACATATAAATAATAGAAAGCTAAACTAATATAATAACTATAAACTTTCACAAGCAAAAGGTGCATAGCTGTGACATACATTAGTGCATTAAGCCAGCAAAGTATGCAGTTTGAAAGCATTATCTAACCCGCATGAAATCTAGAGAGCCTTTAGGGTATGGTCCAAGGGCTGTGTGCAGACTATATCTACATAGTAGTGATGTCTTATATCTTAGTGACGGTAAAATTACGTACTGTTGTATCCAAATGAAAGTAAAGGGATAACAAATCCAAATATCTGTTATAGTGTTGGTAAAAAGAAAATAATAAGCAAGTAGAACTGTATAGTTATTGAGTAGTTTCCTAGGTTAGTTCAAGGAATTAAATGTGTAATGGATACCTTACAGCTACATTAGTTTAGAAGAAGTATAAGCATATTAGCTCAGTGGTTAGAGCATTCTTTATTGACTATGGTAAATTGGGTAGTACTCCTGTAATTGTACTAATAAAGAAAGGTCACTGGTTCAAATCCAGTATATGCTTCATACATGTGTTGGGAAAGGCAAGTGTCTGGGCAACCCCTCAGTGGACTCTGATAACTGGTTCCCTTTTTTTTTACAAATGAGTAGCACCCTTGAAGCTGGGAAACATAAGATTCTATAGTTAAATAAAAGCCTGTCAATGCTATAGAGCTACCCATTTATTCTTTAGAGTATAACAATTAACAAATAACAATCAAAATGGAAAGTAGAAAAAGGTACACTAAGGAAGAAAATTTAATAATCCTTAGTAAAGTAAGTGCTAATCCTAGCAATTTATCTCAAGCTTTTAGAGAGTGTGCTCAAGAGTTAAATAGAAGTGTAGGGAGTGTATCTACACATTACTATCAAGTATTAGCTAAAGCAAATTGTAATACTAAAGATAAAGCACTACTTAGCTTGTTTGGTAGTAAAAATCAGAATACCAATAGAAAGGTAACTAGGCTAGGAAGTAGAGCTACTAAACAATCTCCTATAGAAAGAAGACAATCTAAGTGGAGAAGAATCCTTAATATAATATTTGAATAACATGAGAAAGAGAATTAATAGAGCATGTATTGCTTCATCAAGCAATTATGCTCAATCAAAGAAAGCTCATAGAGCTATGCTTGAAGAGAATCATGTAAACAATAGTGCATTATTCCTTATGATTAGCACTACTTCCACACCTAAAACTCTCTCACCTCTTGAGAGATTTGAGGAAGGTTTAATTAAGAAACTTGAAGAGTTTAGACTAAATAAAGCAGTATGAAACATCTTATTATAATGATAGCCATGTTACTAGGTAGTGTGGCTATCTATGCTAATGACAGCATTAAAGTAGTTAAAACTGATAATACATTCAGTTATGTATCAAAGAAAAAGGTAAAAGAGGAGCCTGTTAAAACAACCTTTTTCTTTGAGACTAAAGGCAAGAAATATCCTATATACAAGACTTCAAAGTCTTGTTTCATACTAAGGATAAGTGCTAGAACTGGCAAAGAGTATAGACAGTATTTACCTAAAGAGGTATTTGATTCATTATGAAAACAATGCAAGATTTCAAAAATGAAGAGAGCAGAAGAAAGTATGCTGTTCTTAAGAAAGAGCTAAATAAATATGGTCCAATTGGTAAACTTGTGAAACATGGAAAAGATTAGTATCAAATCATTTGGGCTGTACTTAATGTCAGCCCTTATTAGTTGCTTATTAATAGCAACAGTAGTAACAATGTGTTCTTCTTGTGTAGATAATGTATATAAGGAGAAAGACCTTGATGGTACATTAGTTCCTAATGAAGGCTATGAAGGCTGGGACTATTGTGGATTCTATATCAATAATGTTATAGATACAAAGATATCTACAACTGCTGATGGTGATGAAGTATATTGGGCAGTCTATACAGACTTAGATGCTGAATTTGATAATGCAGTAATCTCAATGGATGAAGAAACATTTACTCTACTGCTTGAGGTATTAGATGCAATACAAGATGTAGAGCCATATAGCCAAGAATGGAAAGAGATATGTGATGAGTATGAATTTGTAATACTATATAAAGATAAGACAAACATACTCATAACTATAGATAAGGATTAGGTTTTATAGGTGAATAATGGTTTTGTATGTTAACTGTTTTGGTAATTTTCAGTTAACTTAGTATAGTCAGTATGTGAATATAGACTATACAAATGCTCCTTTAGCTCAGTTGGATAGAGCAACAGATTTCTAATCTGTGGGTCATAAGTTCGAGTCTTATAAGGAGTACGATGGTTTGTATACACTAACTTTCACCCATGATGGATTGTAACCTCTTACATTAGTAAAGTTACTTTAGTAGACTCAATAAGAACGGTTGTGTTGGCTGATAGACTACTATTAATACCAGATGTTCCTGCTGATTACAGGTAATCAAACATCTGGTATTTTCATTGTATATAATTAAAATACATAGATTGTACTTTAAAAGAAGAATAGTATGACATTACAAGAAGCATTAAAGGCTATGCAAACTCATAGAGTAAGGCATAGATATTTTGACAAAGAAGAGTGGGTAACTAAGTGTACCAATGGTCTTTACTACTTTAAAGATGGAATTAACTTCACAGAAGAAGAATTCCTGTTGTGGGCAGATAAACCATACTTTAAAGAAGGATGGGAGATAATACCTAATCCAGAAAGGAGTGTAGGATGATTCCCTTACTCTTTGTACTTGGAATATCACTTGGTATATCAGGTATAATATTTGCGCTCATTGAATATTATGGTGGTGAGCATGACAAGTTAGATGTTACAAAGAAGGACACATTCCAGATAGTTTTAAGTGAAGGAATGTATGACATTAGGTTTAATGACAGAAGATTAACCAGTAAACCCACTCTTGATGAAGCCAAACAGTGGCTTGAGTGCAATAGAAGTAATTATTTAAAAGAAGATTCACTAATATATGAGGAGAGTTATGAGAAAGCTACTAAAATTTCTTAAGAGAGTGTTAGCAATAGCTGTTATGCTACCACTATCTCTATTGTTATTTCCACTTCTAGTGTTAATAGCAGCCTTTTTCTTTCTGTTTGATATTCCTATACCAAGTACCAAGGAAGAGAAGGCAAAAGAAGCACAGCTTAATAGAGCAAAAGAGAATGCAGATGCACTAAACGACTCACTATGTAGTCTTGAGCAAAAAGTAACTACATGGATGCAGAGTATCTTATGCCCATTATAAGACAACAGGTAACAAACATTGAAAATTCATTAATATTACTGTCATGAAACCAGTGAGAAGAAAAGGAAGTAAATTGTTCATCCTTGTTGCAGAATGTAATGGGAAGAACCTTAAGATGTATAAGTAAATCTAGTATTCATTTCTAAAAAAAAAAGATGATTGAGTTAGTATTTGAATTTATCCTTGTAGGATTAGTAGGTGGTTTACTAGGTCTGTTCTACAGAAACTGTTTGAAACCAAGTGGTATGATTTTCAACTTCATCTATTATGGATGGTTGAAACCTTGGGCTGAATGTACTGAGGACATTGTGGAAGCTGGGTTTAAACCTAAAGCATGGGACAAGTTTAAAGCTTGGATAGCTAGACCATTAGGCTATTGTATCTACTGTAGTACTACATGGATAACATTCTTCTTATGTGCTATTTATCTATCAGCGTGGGAATCATTACCTAGTTGGCAATACATAGTAATTGGTGTAATTACAGCTAGTGGTGTGCAACATTTAGTAGTAGCAATATCATGTAGATGGCTAATTAATAAACATCCAGATTTAGATACAATGGTATGACAACAACATTTGAATATGGAAGAGATTATATCCCAGAACTCTGGTACAGTTGATATATGGGATGATAGTGCAATGGTTATTTCACAAGAAGATTTAACCATTGCACCTATAGTACTAGAACCAATTGAGATAGACTTTAGTTTATCTAGTAATAAAGAATATGAATAATGAAATCAAAGTAAGTCTTAGTGTAGTACTTCAAGGAAGAACTATGTTAAGCCAAGAGGCAGCTAAAGCTCTTGAGGAACAAGGTTTAGCAGGGTATGATGAGTTTAATATAGAGGTGTCAGATGCAAAAGGTCAGAACAGAGAAGTAATTCATGTTAAGACCAGAAAGTCTGCACCTGCAAGTCAATCACTTAATATCAGTAAGGAAGGTTATGATGCTATGACTGATAAGGAGAATGTTCCTTATTGGTCTAAAGCAGGAACTTGGGCTGGTATGAATGCAAAGATGAGACTTGAAGCTCACTTGCAGAAAATATGTGAGAGTCTTGGTGGAACATCGTACACTTATCAAGTGTTTGAAGAATGAGTTAAGTATGGAAGAGTGGAGAGATACATTTGAATTAGGAGATAAATATGAAGTCTCTAATCTAGGTAGAGTTAGGAATAAAAAGACAGGAAGAATTCTTAAACCCTATCTTGGAAAAAAACTGGGTATTATTTTGTAGTGTTAAGTAATAGGGATATACAGAAAAATATAAAAGTACATAGGCTAGTAGCTTTAGCTTTCATTGACAATCCAAGTAATTTACCTATTATTAATCACAAAGATGAAGATAGAACTAATAATAACAGTTCTAATCTAGAATGGTGTGACTATAAATATAATAACAGTTATGGTAGTAGAATTGCTAAGTTCTCAGAAAGTAGAAGAGGGATAGCAAATACTTGGAATAGGAAACGTGTATCTCAATACTCAAAGGAAGGTAAATTACTTAATACTTTTGAATCTATATCAGAAGCATGTGAGAAATCAGGAATAAATAATATTCAAGCATGTTGCAATGGAGGTAGGGTAAAATCTGCTGGTGGATTCATTTGGAAGTATGCAGAAGATTAAGAAACTGGCGTTTTAATTGATTTTTAAATTGTTAACTGAAAGGGATTGCTTGTGAAAGTAATCCCTTTATTTTTTTTTTTCACAATTATCTTACTAATAATCTATAAAGAAAGGAGTGATATATGAAAACTATATTAGTTGTATATACGAATGTAAAGCTTACCAATAAGGAAATAGCTGATAACAAGCTAACTAAGTATGCTTTCAGGACATCAGAAGATGTAGAAGTAGGTGATTTGATTGAATCAAAAGACTACAGCAAATCCATGCAGGTAACTGATGTAATTGATGCTGATTATAAGTTCTACAATGCACAGACTGGTGAGTTGAGAAATGGAATCAACTCTACTAAGATGTATCCTATCAAGACAATTATTTTTAAGGAAGAAGATGAGCTTGTAGTATATGCTACAAAGGTAGAAGATAGTCAGAATTAGTTAATAGGGGGGAAGGTGAGATGAACTTTATATATTTTGAGAAGGTAGCAGATGTTACCTATCCAATAGGTGGGGAGTTCTATGATAACTTCGATTATATAAGAAAAGCAGCTAAGACTTTACATAATATTATTGACGAAGGTAAAGATATTGCTTTAGTCTGTAGAGGTACATCTGGCTGTATCATAGCTGGTGCAGTAGGCTATATACTACAAAAGAGAGGTAGGAAAGTAACTATAGTTATATCAAGGAAGAGTGAAAACACTCATGGAGATAACATGGCTGGGTATCATAGAATACTTAAGGGTGTAGTACCAGTAGTAATTGATGACTTTGTATCAAGTGGTAATACTATTGGTGAGATTCTTAAAGACTTAGACGATTTTATCAAGTGGGACACCTATCCTTTTCTTTGTACAGCTAACTTCTTAGATGAGTCTGTTTTGATAGGAAGAAAAGAGAATGGTAGAATAATGTTCTATGAAGTGATAAACAGATTTGATACAATGATATGTAACAAGCCAGAGTATGATGTTCATTAAATTGTTATTTAGTATCACCACAATCATACTGTTAATCAGAGGATTATTTAGATACAACCCTAAACTTGATTTAGTTGAGTCAGGTAGAAAGTATATATTACTCTTCTGGTATAATAAGTATGATTGGACAGGTGATTGTAAAAGAACTTACATAAAACTATTTAGTTTATGAATAAAGGTACTAAGAAAAAGTGGAATAATGGTCAAAGAAGGAAGTCAAGAAATCCAGTTAGAGACTATAAGTTCCCAAGGTGTGATTTAGCTCTAAAGGAGTTTGACGGAACTCATCAATCTATGAGAGAGGCTTGGAGGGCTATAAAGTTAGATTGGATAAAGAACTAAATATATAACTAAAAAAAAAAGATGCAAGTATTAAATTTAATTAGACCAGAGAAGAGTAATATTACCTATAATGTTACTACATTCCCTGACGGTGAACCTCACATAGTCCTTGGTGACATTAATAGAAAGGATAGTGTAACAGTTGTATGTAGAATAGCAAATCCTAATGATATGTACATACTACTTCAAGTGGCTGATATTCTCAGCAGACATGAAGTGATATTTACACTACAAATCTATTATCTTATGTCTATGAGAATGGACAGAGTAATATCTTTCAATGAATCATTCAGTTTGAAAGTGGTTGCTAATCTAATCAACAGTATGGGAGCAGAGTCAGTTCATGTTCTTGAACCTCATTCAGGTAAAGTTCAGGACTTGATTGACAAATACTGGGGAGATATGTTCATGCAAATGCCTAACTTCACTGGATATATTCCAGTATTTCCAGATGCAGGTGCAGTTGAAAGACATGAATATATGGGTGAACATAAACTTATATGCAGTAAAACTCGTAATCCAGAGACAGGCAAGTTAGAAGGATTTTCCATTGAGAACCCAGAGTTACTTGAGAATGAAGAACTCATTGATATGCCTTTAGTTGTGATTGATGATTTGTGTGATGCTGGTGGAACCTTTGTAGGTGTTGCTAGTAAAATCAGAGAGATAAATCCCAACAGAAGATTGGCTATCTTTGTAACTCACATGGTTAATCCTAAGGGTATTACAACTCTTAGTGAGAATTATGATGAAGTTTACTTCACTAACTCATATCTCAACTGGGAAAACCTTGAGCTGCCTAGCAATGTAAGTGTTATTAAAGTGGTGTAGATATGAATAAAGTGATTAAAATTGCTGTATGGCTGGTGTTAATTATATGGGGGATTAATCAATCTTTCAATATGATTTCACAAGCTAATACAGTGGAGAATGTTGTAGGGCTCTTCTTATTAGTAGCAATAGTACTGGTTTCCTACAAGACCAGATGTTTTACAACAATTAAATTTACAAGAAAACATGAAAAGTAAGTTTGTAAAGAGGCTGTTGACAGCCTTTATGGTGATGACAAGTGTAATTGTGTTCTCATCATGTGAGAGAATTGATGCAGGCTGTGAAGGCATCAAAGTAAACCTTTATGGTGATGACAAGGGTGTTGGTGATGTGGCTTTGGTATCTGGTAGAGTGTGGTATAATCCCTTTACTACTGAGGTATATGAATACCCAATATATGTTCAGACTGTAGATTATCCTGCATTTGAAATCAATGCTAAGGATGGTAGTAAGTTTGTAATTGACCCTACAATTAATATCAACCCCATTGCAGGAAAGGCTCCTGAAATCTTTAGGAAGTATAGAAAACCTCTTGAGGATGTAATTCAGAATATTCTTGTTACCCATATTAGGAATGCCTACAGATTGAAACTCAATGCTTATACTACTGATGATTTGGTGAGTAAGAGAGAAGAGTTTGAGAAGGTTACAGAAGACTATTTAAGGGAAGTGTTAGCTAGAGAAAACTTTGCTCTTGGTGAAATGACTTCTGGTCTTAAATACCCAGAATCTCTTGAAGCTTCAATTACTGCCAAGAATAAAGCTGTGCAAGATGCTTTGAAGATTGAGAATGAGATTAAGTCAGTAGAGGCAGAAGGTAAGAAACAGGTTGCAGCAGCTACTAAGGCAGCAGAAGCTTTGAAGATTAAAGGTGATGCAGAGGCAGAGTATAACAGAAAGATTAGCGCTTCATTATCTCCTCTAATTGTACAACAGAACTTTGTTGATAGATGGGATGGCAAGTTGCCTACTTATGGTACTGTGCCTAAATTGTTTAAAGATGTAACAGGCAAGTAAATTATGGAATGGATTATTACTGGAATCATATTTTTCTTAATAGAATTGTATGTAATTTCTCACACCTATGAATCAGAGTATGGTCTTATTAAAAGAGATAGCAATAACTATAGAGAAATCTATGGCATCATAGAAGGCAGTGAGGAGAAGCTCACATTAACTGTTGGAAGACTGTTAGTTCTTATAGTAGCTAACATAATTCCTGTAGTTAATATATACTACTTCTTATTCTTTATAGGATGGTGGATTAAAAGAGCAAGTTACCCAGAAGATAGAGAAACTACCTGTGTTATCTGGAGATTGAAGTTTTGGTAAGTTCATAAAGTCAGTGATTACCAAGCTAAGTAATTTACTAAATAAAGAGTTATGAAACAGCGAATAATCAATATTCTACTGTTCATTATGTTGATTGGTCTGGGTATCTATGTGTACCTAGACCATGATACCAATGAACACAAGCCTCAACCATATGTAAAACTTGAGCAACCAGAGTTCTTGGATGAAGAACTTAGTGATAGTACTTTACTTAAGGCACTTATCTATTATGAAATCAATGAACCTTTGATTGTATTAGCACAAGCTAAGCTTGAGAGTGCTAATTATAAATCAAGGTTATGTAAGGAGAAGAATAATATCTTTGGATTGTATAATAGTAAAGCTGGACAGTATTATAACTTTGACCATTGGACTAATTGTATTCTAGCATATAAGAACATGATAGAATATAAACAAAAGGATGGTGAAGATTACTATCATTTCCTACTTAGGATTAAGTATGCAGAGGATAAGTTATATGTGGATAAGCTGAGAAATTTAGTTAAATTAATGCCTCCGTAGTTATGGAAGAAGTATGGAAAGATATTAAAAACTGGGAGGGAAGCTATCAAGTAAGTAACTTTGGAAGGGTTAGAAGTTTAGAGAGAATTATCACATTTTCTGATGGAAGAATTAGAAAGTTTCAAGGAAGAGAAATAAAACCTATTAAGAGTTCTACTAGTGATTATTTAATGGTTAGGTTGTGGAAGAATCATAAAGAATACGCCTATTTAATTCATAGACTTGTAGCTCAGGCATTTATTCCTAATCCAGGTAACCTTCCAGAAGTGAATCATATTGATGAAAATATTTTTAACAATTCCTATGATAATCTTGAATGGTGTAATAGAGATTATAATCATAACTATAGCAAGGCAAAGAGAATTAATGCTGCTAGAGCAGTTACTGGTAAATGTGTTTTGCAATATGATTTAAGTGGAAAGTTGCTTCATATTTGGGAAACTGGATTAGATGCAGCTAAGTCTCTAAATATACCCCAAGGTAATATAAGTAGTTGTTGTTTAGGTAAGTTAAAAACAGCAGGAGGATTTAAGTGGCAATATGAATAGAGAAGAAGCAAGTAAAGAAATACAGGCAATAAAGTCTAAGAACATACTCCTTGAGTTAGTTACATCATTTGGCAAGACTAAACAAGCACTTGACATTATGGTCAAAAGGAACCCTAAGAACATACTTATCTTAGTACCAAGACTAGTATTAATACAGAATTGGAAGGATGAATTTGTTAAATGGAAGATGGACAAGTACTTGAAGAGAGTTACATTTAGTACTTATGTAGGTATTAAGAAGCATGAAGGAGAATCTTTTGATATGTTGATAGCAGATGAATGTCATCATTTCACTGATAAATCACTTGATGTAATTAGTACTATGACATTCAAGTATAGTACTCTCTTATCAGGGACTGTTATAGACTCAAAGAAAGCTGCATTAAGAGCTAGTTTCAAGGATTTGTATTGTTACAAAATCACTATGAAGCAAGCTCAAGAGGAAGTATTAGCAGAGCCAAAAGTGTATCTTATACCTTATACTTTAGATAATACTGACAGAAAATATCCTTTTGAATTAAGGAAGTCAGCTAAAGGTAAGAGTATTACTTGTGACTATTCAGATAAGTGGAAGTATCTCAAAGACAAGTCCTATACTACTGTTATTGTTAACTGCACTCAGCAGGAATACATCAATGAATTGAGTGCTAAGATAGACTACTGGAAGAGAATGTATATGAGAGGTAGAAATGAAGTATTCAAAAACAAATGGCTATACCTAGCTGGTTTAAGGCTAAAGATGCTAAGTAACTTCAAGACCTCTATTGTGTCTAACCTTCAAGTGCATCTTAGAAAGCAAAGATGCCTGACTTTCTGTAACTCTATTGAACAGACAGAGACATTAGGTAAGAACTGCATTAATAGCAATAACAAGGACTCAGATAAAGTACTTGAGCAGTTCAACAAGAGAGAAGTCAATCAGATTACATCATGTAATATGTTGAATGAAGGTATGAACCTTGTAGATTGTCAGGTAGGAATATATGCTTCTTTGAATAGTAGTGAAGTTATGATTAAGCAGAAGCTGGGAAGAATTCTTAGACATTCTAACCCTGTGCTTATTATACCTTATTACAAGAACACAAGGGAAGAAGAGATACTTGAGACTATGCTTGAGGACTACAACCCAGAGTTGGTTGAGATTGTTGAAAGTTTAAATCAGATTAAAGTATGACAATAACAATTGATGAAGAAGTATGCAAGAACTGGGGATTGACTATGCCAGAAGTACTTGCACTTACACTAGTGAAAACTGGTGTAGATGTGCCAGTATTATTTGCTAGTCTTGAAGACAAGAAAGCACTGGTGAAAGATATGTTCAATAAGTATCTTGTTACTCTTGGCTATGATGAAAAAGTAGCTAGTGTGTTGTTAGACTCTGATAAAGACAGACAACCACAAGATAGGATTGAGAGTCTTGCAGCCAAGATGATGGAACTGTTTCCTAGTGGCAAGAAGCAAGGAACTTCTCAATATTATAGAGGTAATAGAAAAGATATTACTCTTAGGTTGAAGAAGTTCTTTAAGCTCTATGGAAATAGATTCACTGATAAACAAATTCTTGAAGCTACTGATAAGTATGTTAAAGCATTCAATGGCAACTATAGCTATATGAGAGTGCTTAAGTACTTCATTTGGAAAGATGAAAAGAAGTTAGATTCTGAGGGAATTGGTTATATTAGTGAAGTATCAGACTTGGCATCCTATATTGAGAATGAAAGTGGGGTATCAGTAGATACTGATTGGACATCTAGCTTGAAGTAAACTATGGGCTTATATGAAAGAACATTAAAGATACTTGAGGATAGAAGAAAGAACTTGATTGATGGTGGTATTAATAGTATTCCATCATCTTTCAGAAGGTTCAGTGATGACTTTATAGGTGTAGAACAATCTACCTATTATTGTGTCACTTCTGTCACTAAAGGTGGTAAATCTCAATTTGCTTCCTATGCTTTTATCTACAATCCTATTCTTTTTGCTTTCTATAATAGAGATAAGGTTAGAGTGAAGATATTCTATTTTGTACTTGAAGAGACACAAGAGAGAGTCATGCAGAGATTTATGAGTTATATCTTGTATCATCTTTCAAAAGGCAAGATTAGAATATCTCCAAAAGACCTTAGAAGTTCAAAGAATGACAAGCCATTACCAGAGGAGGTACTTGAAATCTTGAGGAGTTCGGAGTATGCAGAAATACTTAAATTCTTCGAGGATAGTATCATATTTAGCACTACTGCCAATCCTACTGGCATCTTCAAAGAATGTCAGAGATATGCAGAAGAACATGGTACTACTCATAAGAAAAAGTCAATGTACAGGGGGGAATTAGGAGAGTTAAAGGAAACTGATACTTTTGATTACTATGTTCCAGATGACCCTAAAGAGTACAAGATTGCATTCATAGACCATATAGGTTTGATTGATACTGAGAGAGGAATGAATCTAAAGCAATCTATGGATAAATTGTCAGAGTATCTGGCAAAGTATCTTAGAAATAACTATGGATTTAGTCCTGTTATCATTCAGCAACAATCCTTTGAGAATGAAAGTAATGACAACTTTGTTAGTGGCAGAATCAGACCATCAGCTCAAGGTCTAGGTGATAGTAAGTACATTGCAAGAGATTGTAATATACTTCTTGGTTTATTTAGTCCATTCAAGTTTGAACTTGAAACTTATAAGGAGTATGATATCACTAAATTTAGAGATAACATAAGATTCCTTGAAGTTCTTGTTAATAGAGATGGTGAAATGGGAGGCTTATGTCCACTATTCTTTGATGGGGCTGTATGTGATTTCAATGAACTACCTTTACCAAGTGATAAGAATGGTATAGCTAGAGTGTATGAATATCTCAAGTACATCAGAATGAAAGAGGGCAAGGCAAGTCTATTTATACACATAGCTGAGAAGAGAAATAAAATGAGTAGATATTTGCATAGATGGAAAAGATTATCTATCTTTGCAAGGTTTAATAATAAAAAAAGTAGAAAGTAAATGGCTAAAGTATTAGTATTAGCAAAGTCAGGTTTTGGTAAGACTACTTCCTTATGCGGGAGAAAGAAGTTTGGTATTGAAGGGTTAAACCCAGCAGAAACATTTCTCATTCAATGTGCAAACAGAGAGCTTGCTAACTTGGATTACAAACTGATTACAGGATTCACTAACTCTAGTGATTTAGCAAGAGTTATTGGAACTGGAAATAGAATTCAAGTTGGTAACATTGCAGGTCTTGAGAAGTTTAAGGTGGTAGCAGCAGCTATTGAAATGCTGGCTCAGTCACCATTCAAGAACATTGTGATTGATGATTTCAATTATCTGTCTCAAGACTATTACATGGCAAATGCAATGAAAGGTGGATGGGACACTCCTAAGCAAATTGGCTATGGTATGGGTCTTATCTTTAATGCTTTTGAGGCAATTCCTACCAGAGAAAAGGACTTATTTGCTCTTGCTCATTATGAAGAGTATAAAGATAAGAATGGAGACTCCATATCTTATAAGTTCAAGACAACTGGCAATATGGTAGATGGCTACATTACTCCAGAAGGTAAGTTTGACATCATTCTATATGGAAAAGCTAGCTGGGATGACCAGAATAAGAAGGCAATTAAGCAGTTTGTAATTGACTTTGATGGTGAATATCCTGCAAAGGATTCTATTGGTGCATTGGATGAATGCCCCTTGTATATACCTAATGATTTAGGTTATGTAAAGAAGTTAATCAATCAACATTATCATAGAGAGTAATGACTAGAGAAGCTGTAGTTCAGATGTTGAGAGATATAATGAACTAACCCTGGTTACTATGGTAGAATGGTTAAGATGGATACTATCCTCAACTATTGTGTGGAACATGGAAAGTCACCTCAAATGTCTATCAAGTTTGTTCAATTCATAGGAATGAATGAACCTTTACTACATGAAGTCTTCCTTGATACACTAGATATGTTGAAGAAAGAACATGCTATCTTTGAACTATGGAGTGCAATAAATCCATTGTTGCCACAGGGTGGTAGAAGATTATTATCAATTTATTAATAAATAGAAAAATGAAAGAATTAAGTAGAACAGAACTTGCAACAGTTAAGAGAACTGCTGCTAATGTGAAAACATTCAGAGCTAAGAAAGCTAAGTTGGAAGCACAAAAGGCTAAGATTGATGCAGAACTTGAGTCTGTGAACAAAAGTATTGATTTGTTTGAGCAACCCATCATTGAAGTAACTGGTGGTTATACCTCAGAACAAGTATTGAATGGTGAAATGGATGCAGCTTTGCAACAGTTGAAGGCTGCTGAACAGCCTGTTGAAGAAGTGGCAACTGAGACTGCAAGTGTTGCTACAGAGACTCCTGTAGATGCTCCTGCAAATCCCTTTATGCCTACAGAAGAAGCAGGCACAGATGTAAATCCATTGCCTTTTGAAGCATAAGTAATAACATTTTAAACAATTTGAGATATGAATAATTTGAAAAAAGGTGCTAAAGTATTTATGGCTTTTGCCGCAGGCTCTGAATCTAAAGAGAGCAATAGAAAACTCTATATAGGTATTGCTCCTGTATTTGTAACAGCAGTTAACCCTAACAAGGAAATGCTGAGTAAGTTCTATGAGAGTGACATTGATGAAGAGCCTGTATATCTTGGTGAATCTGAGGTAGGTCCTGATGGTAATAAAACCAAAGTTCCTCAAGTAAGAATTGATTTCTTGGTTGTTTCTGATGCTGCTAAGACTAATGGCATTGAGATGAGAACCAAGATTACTCTCTTTGTTAAGAAAGCATTCAGATACAACAGAGATAACACCAAAGTTCAGGTGATTGACAAGTATGGTCAGACTGCTTGGCCTACTATTGAGGAAGCCAAAGCACATGCAATTCCTCAGTATGAAAATGGTCCTGCAAACCTTGACAAAGATTACAGACCTGCATATATTGGTGAGGAAGAATTGACAGGCTTTATCAAAGCCTATTTGAATATCCCTAACCCATCATTCAGCTACAAAGACAAGAACACTGGTGAACTTATTACCAAGACTTTGCCTAATCTGGATGATGCTCTGGCTAGACTGGATAGCATTGACAACTATTTCAAGGGTGACTTCAAGGAGCTTGACTCTATCTTGAAACTGCAACCTAAGAATGTTGTGAAGGCATGTTTTGGTGTAAGAACAACTGATGAAAACAAACAATATCAAGCTGTTTATACTCAGAAGTTCTTGAAGAACATTATTACTGATTACAGCAAACTTGATGCAGATATTCAAGGAAGAAAAGCTGCTGGCTCCTATCCTACAACTGAGTTCAGTATTGAACCTTTGCATGAATATTCTGTAGAGTCAACTGACTTCTCAGCAGGTGCTATGCCTTTCCCTCCTGCAAATCCTACAAATGGTAATGCAGCTCCTGCTGCACAGGCAGGTCCTTGGGGCTGGGTACAGTAATTAAAAAATAACCTTTAACTTGAATTGATATATGGCATTTAGTAGTGGTACAACTAGCATAACTCTTAATGATATTCTGAGCAAAGTCAGTGAAGCTGATATACTCTATCATTATTTCAACGTGAGTAATATTCCATGTGTAATATCTAGCCCTCTAAGGGTAGATAAAGACCCTTCTTTTGGTATTTATACCTTAGATGGAAGTAAAATATACTGGAAAGACTTATCCAAGAATACCTCAGGAGGTCTTTGGGATATGCTAGGTGAATATTGGGGGGTGAGTTACAGAGAAGTCTTAAAGAAAGTCTGGGAGGACTTACCTAATATATCCACTACTTATGCTAAATCAAACAAGATGGGCAAACCCCAGTCAATTAGCAGTTATAGTGAAAGTACTGACTTACAATGCAGAGTAAGAGAATGGAGGAAGCATGATATTGAATATTGGCAATCCTTTGGTATATCTCTCGATTGGCTAAAATATGCAGACATTTATCCTATATCACATAAGATAGTGATTAAGGGTAACAACAAATTCATATTTGCTGCTGATAAGTATGCTTATGCTTATGTTGAGAGAAAAGAGGGTAAAGTTACTCTTAAGATATATCAACCATTCAATACTAATGGCTATAAATGGTCAAACAAACATGATAGGTCAGTAATAAGTCTTTGGACTAAAATACCTGAGCAAGGAGAGAAGTTAATAGTCTGCTCTTCAATGAAAGATGCTTTATGTGTTTGGTCTAATACAGGTGTGCCATGTATTGCAATTCAAGGTGAAGGTTATAGTATAAGTGATACTGCAATTAGTGAACTTAAAAGGAGATATAAAGAGATTTATATACTACTGGATAATGATGAAGCTGGCTTGGAAGATGCAAGGAAACTGTCAGAGTCCACTGGGTTCACTAATTTAGTATTACCTGATTATGGAGCTAAAGATTGTAGTGACTTATTCAAGCTCCTTAACAATGTGAATGAGTTCAAACAGGTGATTCTCAGCCTTATAAATGGAGAACAAGTAAACATCAATATCCCATTTTAAATTAAATAACATTATGGAAGCAAGAAAGATTTTATTCGTGATGAACAACAGTTCAAGTCAGAAAAGTATTATGTCAGAAGCTGAAACTCTTGGTGCTTTAAAAGCAGACATGAGAAGGGCAGGTATCAACTATGACAACATGACATTCTATGAAGGTAGAACAAGAACAGAATTGAAGGATGATGCCTCAGTTCTGCCTACTAATGTTCCTGTTGCAGCTAAGGGCACAACCCCTGCCACTACTACCAATGACTTGGTGTTCATGTTGACCACAGCTAACAAGAAGATTAGAAGTGGCGCTGGTGATAGACCTGCTGCTTATGCTAAGATTAAGCAGCTTGGATTGCAGGATGCTTGTAAGGCTAAGTATGGTAAGAACTTTACCCAGTGCAGTACTTCTGATTTGGAGGCACTAATTGCAGATGCATCCCCTAAAGTTGAACCTAAAGTAGAAGCTCCTGCTGTTGAAGCTGCCCCTATCATAGGTAATACTGCTGTTATTATCAGCAATGCAGGTAGTGCTAAGCCTAGAGTTGTGAAAGTAGTAATGGAAACTACCAATGTGAGCTTGAAAGAAGCTAAAGACATCGTTGAGGGTGTTCCTTCAAGAATTCAAGGATTAACTAAGAAAGTTGCTGCTAAGTTTGTAAGTGACTTGGTTGGTGTAGGTGCTACAGCATCCATTGAAGGTCAAGGTGGTGCTCCTGCATCTGTTGCACCTGTACAAGTAATAGATGTAAAGGCAAGAAGAATCTTAGGTCAATTATTGAATCTTCTTATTGATGAAGAGGATTTATATGGCAACTATTCAGAATTGCTTGATGACCTACAAGGTGAATGTGGTGATACTCAAGCTGTAGAGGCAAAAGCTGAACAGCCTGCTCCTAAGAAAGAAGATGATAACCTTTCTCAATCAGAGATTAATTCTCTGTTTGGTGGTTGGGCACGGTAAATAACATTAAGAGGTTGGTGAGTATTCATCAGCCTCTTTTTTTTTAGTGATATATGGAAGAAAGAATAATAGAAAAGATAACAGGCATGTATAACTCTATCATGGAAAAGCCTAATATTATTTATGATATATTTAAGGATTTCTATGGTGAAGAGTTTGTAGATATGCAGAACTACCTATCACTAGAAGGGTATATATCTCTTATTAGAAGGAACTTCTCAGAGGAAAGGATTCTTGAACCAGGGAATAATCTTTATGGTTCTGACAGGTTCAATGAGATATTTATATTAGTTAGATTTCCAGAAGTTAGGGTAACTAATGAAAATGATAGATATATAGACATCTGGGAGTTGTATGCTAAAGTAACTTTTAATTGGAGAGGTAAATCAAGAGGAGACTTCCTGCTAAATAGAGCTGAATATGATGTATTCCAGTTACAGAATAACTATATGCACAGTCATATTCATTCTATACCTACAAGTGACTTCACATCATTTAAATCTCCTTGTTTAGGTAGTGGTCCTATTAGAGATACTCTTGCGTTACTAGCAGCAGACTTTGATGAACTAAGATGGCAATTATTCTGTCTTGAGCTTAGTAAATATGTTCAAGTAGAGTCACTTGCTGGTGGTCCTTATAAGAGAATGGAAAATCTTGGTAAGAATAGTATGAGTTGTGGTGAGAGTAATTGGTCTATGTTTAGTGATAAAAATTTGCCTCATTTTAATTCATTTAATAATGAAAGAGTTAGACAATTTGTCAAATGGCTTCTTGAGAGAAAGAAACTCAAGTTCGATTTTGCTAATGGTAGCTATGGTATCAGTATGTCATATATCACTTGGAGAATATTCTTGAGCAATGAATTCATTGAATGGTACAATATTCAATATGCTGAGGGTAATGTAACTGCTACATATTTAGACTTGCTTGCAGAAGGTGTACTTGTAAAAGGAATCATCAATAACAACAGGTTCTATTATGATAACAGTGGTAGAGGAACTAACTATTCAAGATATGTAGGAAAGAAAGTATGTATCTTTAAAGGTGAAGAAGTAAGACTAGTGGTGAGGGATTTGGAGAGCAGAGCTAACGATAATAACTTATCTAATTTTATTAACAACAGACTTGCAGAATACATATATAAATGTATTTTGAAAGTAGTAAATTATGAATATGGAAACAACAGTACAGAAACCCAAACTGCTGGACCTAGTAAAACAGTCATCTACATATAAGTTGATTATAAGCCCAGAATTGGAACAGAAAATAAGATATTACTTGGATAGATTTCCAAGAGATGAATACTCAGGTACTTTATTCTATACAGTATCTGGAAGTTTTGAAACTAAAGACTTGGTAATTAATGCCTTTGATTTCCTATTGCAAGATATAGGAACTAGTGGCTATACTGAGTTTAACCAGTCTCCTGATGTAATAGGTTATATGGTAGAGCATCCAGAGTTACTTGATGAAAAGGTATATCAAGGATTAATGCACTCACATCATATATTAGGTGCATTCTTTAGTGGTACAGACTTAGCTACTCTTAGAGAAGAGGGCACTGATAGAATTCACTTTGTATCCTTGATTATTGATACTAAGGGTACTTATCAAGCAGCTATTACAAGAGTGGTTGTTGAGGAGATGCAGGCTACTGGCTTCATTAAATATCCTACATTTAATGGTCAAGAGGTAACTGGAAGCCCTATTACTTATAGCTTCAATAGAAAGAAGCTTGAGTACTTTATGCTTGATGTAGAAAGACCTGCCATTGAAAATCCCTTTTCAGAAATGGCTGCTAGGATTGAAGAAGTTAAAGAACAGAAAGCTAAAGCTGCTAAAGAAAAAGCTGCAACAACTCCTTATGGTAACTATGGTGGTGGCTATAATAACTATGGTCAATATGGAAACTGGGGTAAGAAAGAGGATAAACCAGCAGTACCTACAAATGGCATCAGTTACCAGACTAATGTAGGAAGAGGTAATCTAGCAGTACCTACAAATCCTAACTATGTACCACCTGTACAGAATGAGTTACCTTTTGAAGAACCTGATGTTGATGTGCCACCTCCTTATGGTTATGTTAAAGTTGACCCTGAGACTATTAATGATTTAGCTGCTCAGTTAGTTACTGGTGACATCAATTACTTTAAGCCTACTGATACAACTCTTGATGAATTAGCTAGGGCTGGTGAAGAGATGTTTGAACAAAGGTTTGAAGATGAAAAGCTATTCCATGCTTGGGCAGAACAATATGTAGAGTTCCTTGTGTACTATACAGAAGACCCTAAGCTTGAGATGTTTGATGATGAAATACTTGCTGCATTAATTGCACATGACTTAGCAGAGGTGCTTAGTGCACTCACTGCTAAAGGTAAGTATATTAATCAGTTCATTGAAATATTAAATAGATATATCATTTAATTATGAATGAAGAAGAAAGAGTAATAGAAGCAGTGCCTACTGATTATGAAGAGGCTATGCAGACTGCTACATTTGATGAGACTCCAATACCTGTTGTAGAGGAGCCATTATCTCCTGATTTAGCTGCACTAATAGAAGAAGCTGATAGATTTTTAGCTAGTAGAGAGGTTGAAGAATTAACCCTTATAGATGATACTCTTCAAGTATCTGAGGAACCATCAGTAGAATTGACACCAGAAGAACAAGCTGTACTTGACCAAGCAATTGCTACTCAAGACAGTGAGATACCTGTGAATTCAGCTACTTTACAGTTGCAGGAATCTACAAGTAGATTTAGTGGTGCTGTCTGGTATGAAGCTATTCGACAGAAATCTATTATATTAGCTGGATTAGGTGGTATTGGTAGTTATGTTGCATTTCTATTAGCTAGAATGCAACCAGATAGAATTACTATGTATGATGATGATATAGTAGAAGCTGTTAATATGTCAGGTCAGTTGTATAGTGTAACAGATGTAGGAAACTATAAAGGTAATGCCATTTATCAAATGATGAAGAATTATGGTAACTTCTATAATGGTAATGTGAATACTCAAAGATTTACTGACCAATCCTTAAGAGGTCCTATAATGATTTGTGGCTTTGATAACATGGAAGCAAGAAAGGTATTCTATCAAAGTTGGAAGAACTGGAGAGACACAACTGATGATTCATCTAAATGTCTATTCATTGATGGTAGATTAGCAGCAGAAGAATTTCAAGTAATTGCAATTCAAGGTGATGATGAAAGGGCAATGAAACTCTATGAAGAAGAATGGTTGTTTAGTGATGCAGAGGCAGAAGAGACTCTCTGTAGCTATAAACAAACTACATTTATGGCTAATATGATTGGCTCAGTTATGGTCAATATATTTGTTAACTTTGTAGCTAATGAGTGTGACCCAGTATTCCCAAGAGATGTGCCCTTCCTTACTACCTATGATGCAACTACTATGTATTATAAAGTAGAAATGTAGTATGGCAGTAACAATTAACTATAGATTTGCTAGTACAATTGCTGGCTTATTCACAAATGAAGGAAGTGGTGAGTATTCTCAGTTATCTCAAGCAGGTGTAAGTTGGTCTAATAATAATGTGCTTAATAGGTTCACTAAATGTGATTTAAGTGGTCCAGAGTTTGAGGTTCCAGTTGCTATAAGAGGTTATGCTGAGAGAGAACTAAGAACTACTATTGGGAAAACCTTTTCAAGTATAGGAGAAAAAGAGTTAGTGGTTCCTATAATTCAGCAGAGTTATATTAATAACAAAAGAACTGCTGATTCTATACTCAAACAACTCTTTGAATCTACCATTCAATATGGCATGGTGAATATAAAGACAAACAAAGATATTGAGTATCATGGAGGAAGAGGCTATATCTTTGATGCTAATTTTAACCCTATATTCTTTGCTACTCTGATAGGTCATTATGATGTTGAAGATGTCAGCAATAAAGTGAGAGGTTGGACTTGGACTGAATGTAGAGTGTATTTACATCCTAATATAATCATTGACGGTAGTGACTTAATAGGTAAAGGTATAATGAAGAAAGTTCTTCCTTATTTGTTAAGTAGCAGAGATGTTCTTCCTTATTCTAGGATAAATTGGATAAAAATAAGTGAGAATATTAAAGTCAAGGTTATTATTGAAGATGCTAGTAGGTTCTTTAGAACTCCTACACCTATGAGAGCTGACTTTACTAATGAAGAGATGAATGAAATGTTAGCAGCTTATGCAGATGAAGTTGTAAGACAGTTTAAGTTATGACACTAAATGAATATTTTGGTAATTGGATTAGAGTTATAGATGTTAATGAGTTGAATAAGGTTACTGGGATTATAGGCAATATAAGAAAGCCTATATGTCCTAGTATTCCTGATGTATTCAGGTCATTCACTCTGTGTCCCTATGAAGACTTGAAGGTAGTTATGATAGGGCAAGACCCATATCCACAGAAAGATATAGCCACAGGTGTTCTATTTGGTAACAGGAGTGAGGTAAGCGAAGATAACTTATCTCCTTCACTAAAGATTGTTAAAGAGGCATCTATTAATTTTGAGGTTCCACATAATAGTATTATCTTTGACCAGACTTTAGAAAGTTGGGCTAATCAAGGTATATTGATGATAAACTCAGCATTAACTGTAGAGATGAATAAAGTGGGAAGTCATACAATGTTATGGAGACCTTTCATCACTAAGTTATTAAAGAACTTATCAGAGTGGAATACAGGTATAATCTATGTTCTATTTGGAGAACAAGCTAGAACATTTGCACCTTATATTAATGGTAAGTCTAATATCATTCTTGAGGAAAAGCATCCAGCCTACTATGCTAGAATGGAAAAGAGGATGCCTTCAACAGTCTTTGAAGAAGTAAGCAGACTAACAAAAGAGAACTATGGTGAACCTATTAAATGGTTCCAAGAGTATTAATGAATAATAATTTCAAATCATGAAAAAGTATGTATTTGTAAAGACAGGTGAAGCTGTAGAGTTAGGTCAAAAATTGGCTAGAGTTGCTAACACATTGTTAGGTCCTGTTGTAGTAGAAGAAGTAGAAATCACAGAGAAAACACTTCCTATGTTTATTAAGAGAGGTGTAATTTCAGTGCAAGAAGAGGAAGCTAATTGCACTCATGTGAACATTGACTATTACATTGGGCATCTTGCTGAAAGAATCAACTGGAAGCCTGAGAACTTGGCTAAATATCTGAATAATTTGGCTGGCATCAATGAAGCTGCTGTATTCTCAATCCTGTTGAGAGAAGTTGCAATTGTGATGGATAAGAAATATCCAGACCATATTGAAAGAAGCAAGGAGATTTATGTTATTGGCATGACTGATGGTGAGATTCATAAACTGAGAGAGTTACATAAGGTAAAGAATTTCAGAAACTTTGCTGCATTCAGAACTATTGAAGATGCTCTATGCGCTAAGCATATTCTGAAAGATTTTATGAAAGAATTGTTTAAGAGAGGTGGAAAATAAGAAGGTTATAAATGCTACCCCAACAGTAAGTGATGGTATTGAGTTCAAGTCCAAGATTGAAGTTATGGTATATAATACCCTAGTTCAACATGGATTTGAACCTCAATATGAACCTATCACTTATGTAATCTGGAGTGGATTTAGACCTACTATACCTTTCTATACAAGGAATGAGAAAACTAAACAACAGATACTCAACCTTAGGAAACTAGTGGATGTAACATACACCCCAGACTTCTACATAGAGTACAAAGGATTAAAGATTATCATTGAAGCTAAAGGCTTTGAGAATGATGTCTGGCCTTACAAGTTTAAGATGTTCAGACATTTGCTTGAACAACAGCCAGATAAAGATAAGTATTTAATCTTTGAGATATTCACAAAGAAAGAATTGTTGGAAGCTATAGAAATAATTAAAGGTTATGGAACCAGTAGAGAGAATGATGAACTTAACCAAGTGCCTACCAAAGAGTGACATTGTATTAGCACAGAGATTTATTGATTCAAGAGATTTTGAGTCATTGCAAGAACTTGTTGATTCAGCTATTATCAAGGCAAGGAAGAGTTTAAATAGTGATAATCCTAAGGAAGAGTATCTTAGTTTAGATATGGATGAATTAGTCAAACTGAAAGAAGAGGTAGATGCTTATGTAGAACAGTTACAAATACCTTATCAGGATGATGTAGAAGAGTTTGAAGATTATGCAGAAGAGTATTAAGTCCATAAGTTGGCAAGTTACAGAATCTGTTTATAGAGCAGACCCAGCTATCAGTTATTCTACATTAAGTAGGTTTGATAGAGAAGGTTGGAGAAAGATTGGAAGTCTCTTTGATAAGATTGAATCACCAGCATTAAGATTTGGCAGTGCAGTTGACACTATGCTAACTGATGGTGAAGCAGCTTTTACACAGAGATTTATGGTGTGTGAATTTCCATCATTATCAGAGGTACTAATATCATTAACTAAAGAACTATTCAATGGTTATGGTAATGACTATAGAAGTCTTGATTTAGTACCTGATGAGATAATATTAGCACACTCTCTTTCCTATCAATCTAATTGGGGGGATGAGGCTAAACTCAAGCATATTAGAAGCAAATGTGGAGATTATTATAAGTTACTTGCACTATCAACAGATAAAGAAATCTTGTCTCAGAAAGACTATGATGATACTGTTGCCTGTGTTAATGAACTTAAGACTAATCCTTATACTAAAGGATTCTTCAAGATTAACCCATTTGATACTAGATTTGAAAAGGAATTCCAATTAAAATTCAAAGCTGAGTTTAATGGAATATCTGTCAGATGTATGTTTGATGAGTTAGTAGTTGACCATCAAGAGAAGATAATTTATCCTATTGACTTAAAGACTTCTGGTCATGCAGAGGAAGACTTTGAACAATCATTTGTTACATGGAGATATATGATACAAGCACAGCTTTATACATATATACTTCAACAAGTAATTAGTAAAGATGAATACTTCAAGGACTTTAAGATTGCACACTATAGTTTTATAGTAATTAATAGGTTTACATTAGCTCCACTTGTATGGAGGTATTATGGTAACTTTAGTGAAGTTGATATGAAGGATGATAAAGGTAATATATATAGAAATTGGAGGAAACTACTTGTAGAACTCTACTATTACCTACAATCTCCAGATGTCAAATACACTAAAGAAGCTAGAGAGAGGAATGGTATTATGAAAATAAGTAATTTAAAGCCAATATGATTGTAATCAAAAGAGACAACAGCAGGGAAGAGTTCTGTGTAGATAAAGTACTGAAAGCAGTAGAAGCTGCCTTTAAATCAGTAAATAAGGAGATGCCTATGAGTCTAACAGTACTATTTAATGATATGTTTGATGGTGCTATAGGAGATATTATAGGAGTTGAGGAGATTCAAGATAAGATTGAGAATACTCTCATACTAAGTAATCATCTCGAAGTTGCTAAATCCTTTATTCTGTATAGAGAGAGACATAAGGAAGCAAGAGATATAAGAGATAGATTAGACTATATGGAAAAGTATAGTAAATCTACTGAAAATGCAGCAGCTTCCTCAGAGACAGATGCTAATGCAAATATCTCAATGAAGAATGTAGTAACTCTTGAGTCAGAAGTACCTAAGGTTAAGAATAGAATTATTCAAAGAGCAAGAATGAAAAATAAACTCAATGAATTATTTCCAGAGGTAGCCAAAGATTATGAAAAGGATTTGGAACATCATATCATATATACACATGATGAATCAAGTTCTGCTGTTCCTAAGAACTATTGTGAGGCAGTATCATTATATCCCCTCATTACTAATGGTATCAAGGATATGGATGGAGTTACTCCTAAAATAGCTAATCATCTTTCAAGTTTCTGTGGTCAATTCAACAATCTGGTATTCTTATTATCAGCTCAATGTAAAGGTGCAGTAGCATTTGGAGAGTTCTTTAACTACTTTGACTACTTCTGTGTGAAGGACTATGGTGAGAATTATCATGAGAAAGAGAATTTATATGCAGATTCAGAGCATGTTAAAGGTAGAAAGACTATAGGGCAAAAGATTGAAGCAGCTTTTCAAACTATAGTATATTATATCAATCAGCCTGCTCAGAATAGAGGGTGGCAATCTCCTTTCACTAACATTTCTTACTATGATAAGTATTACTGGGAAGCTTTATTTAAAGACTTCTATTTCCCTGATGGTACACAACCTTCATGGGAGAGAGTATCTTATCTTCAAAAGAAATTCATGAAATGGTTCAATGAGGAAAGAACTAAAGCTATGCTGACATTCCCTGTTGAAACTATGGCTCTATTGACTGATAAGGATGGTAACTATATGGATGAAGAATACAAGGACTTTACAGCAGAAATGCACAGTGAGGGACATTCATTCTTTGTTTATATCAGTGATAATCCTAATGGACTTGCATCATGTTGCAGATTAAGAAATGAAATTGAAGAGAATGTATTCAGTTTCACTAATGGTCTTACTGGTGTAAGAACTGGAAGTTGTAATGTGATTACTCTTAACTTGAATAGAATTATTCAGGATTACTGTAAAGACCATTATAATGGTCCAGATAGAGAGAGGTGGATTGCTGAGTTCAAAGAGTACTTTATTTCCATACTTGAAAGAGTGTATAAGTACCATATAGCCTATAAGACTATTCTATATGAATGGGAAGATAGAGGTATGTTCAATGCTTCTACTGCTGGATATATTACTATGAGAGACTTGTTCTGTACTATAGGTATCAATGGTATCAATGAGGCTGCAAGATTCTTAGGAATGGAAGTATCTTACAATAGATACTATATGGAGTTCTGTAGAATGATTACAGGGATTATTGGAGAACAGAATAAACTACATTATAGTAAGAAGTTCAAGTTTAATACTGAGCTTGTGCCAGCAGAAGGACTAAGCTCAAAGAACTATAATTGGGATAAAGAAGATGGTTACTGGGTTCCCAGTGATACTAAGATTTATAACAGTTACTTCTATAATGCTTGGAATCCTAATACAAGTATCCTTGAGAGGTTTAAACTTCATGGTAGAGAGTTTACTGGATTACTTGATGGTGGTGTAGGATTACATTGTAATCTTGAAGAGCATCTTAGTAAGGAACAGTATTTAAAGTTGATGGACTATGCCTCAAAGGTAGGTACATCTTATTTCACTTATAATGTTCCTAATAGTGAATGTACCAATGAGTCATGCCATTTCATTACTAAACATCCTATGAATGAATGTCCTAAATGTGGCTCTCCTATGAGAACTTGGACAAGAGTTGTAGGGTTCCTTAGACCTATAGATGGCTATGATAAAGGCAGGTATTGGGATGCTACTCAGAGAGTATATTCAAAAGGAGAGAATGTATGAAGTATGTAGATACAAAAGTAGTTATGACAGAGATTCCAGATGAGATAGCATTAGCTATCAATATATCTGGATGCCCCTGTCATTGTGTAGGTTGTCACAGTTCTTACTTAGCAGAAGATATAGGTGAAGATTTATCTATTGAGAAGTTAACTCAACTGGCTACTGAGGCTGATGGTATTACTTGTGTAGCTTTTATGGGAGGTGATGCAGACCCTAAGAGAGTCAATAGACTTGCTAAATGGGTACAGGATGAACTTGATTTGAAGGTTGCTTGGTATAGTGGAAGAGACAAGATTAGTGATGAAATTAATCTTGAGCACTTTGATTATATCAAGATAGGTCATTATGATGAGTTCTTAGGTCCGTTAAATGAAAGAACCACCAATCAAAGGCTATATAAAGTGGAACATAATCAATTATTTGATATAACAAATAGATTCTGGAAATGACAATAAAAACTAAGTTTAGTATGGGAGATTCTGCCTTTGTTATGTATAATAACAAGGTAGTTCCCATACTTATTATGGGAGTACATTACTCTTTAGATAGATATGCAGGTGAAATAACCTATTACTCTGCAAACATATCAACTGGTAATGGTCTGGAGAGGTTTAAAGAAAAAGAGGTATTCAAAACTAAAAAGGAATTATTAGAATCATTATGAAATTGAAGATAAAGATAAGAGAAATAACAGAAGGCTGTATGCCTGAAATAATAGAGAAAGGTGACTGGATTGACCTTAGGGCAGCAGAGGATGTAGTGTTAAAAGCACCTCAAGCTGGTGTAAGGAAGAGAGAAACTATTGATGGTGAAGTGATAAGTCATAGAGATGTATCTTTTAATTATCACTTACTTAACTTAGGAGTGGCAATGCAACTCCCTGCTGGCTTTGAAGCAATTGTAGATGCAAGAAGTAGCACTCCTAGTAAGCTAGGTATAATCTGTGCTAATAGCCAAGGTGTAATTGATAATTCATATCAAGGAAATGATGATGAATGGAAGTTCCCTGCTATTGCTATCAGAGATACTACTATTCATAAAGGTGATAGAATCTGCCAATTCAGAATTCAGTTAAGTCAGAAAGCTACTATGTGGCAGAAGCTTAAATGGCTCTTTAGCTCAGGCATTGAACTTGTAAAGGTTCAGAAATTGAATGGTAACAACAGAACTGGAATAGGTAGTACTGGTGTTAAGTAATAACTCTAAAAAAAAATGAGAACATGATAACAAATATATTATTTGTGGTAGGATTAGCACTTCTGGCTGCTCTCTTTGCCAAGGTGGTTGATATGGCTAGAAAGGGAGATACAAGAATGTTGGCAGATAAGATGTCATTCAGAGAAACATTGGATTTAACTGAACTTCCTATTGTTACCTTTAGGAACAATGATAAGAAGTTTAACTTTCTGCTTGATACTGGTGCCACTAATTCAGTAATTAATAAGTCTACACTTGCAGATATGGTCTCTAATCCTACTGGGAAGAAAGATACTATATATGGGTCTGATGGTAATAGAGAGGAAGTTGATATAGTTTCTATAGGTATTAGTTATAAAGATAATACCTTTGATGAGGAGTTCTATGCTAAAGATTTAGATGCTGCCTTTGGTAATCTAAAGGTTAGTCATGGTGTAAACCTGCATGGAATTCTTGGTAATTCTTTCTTCCAAAGATATAGATATGTCATAGACTTTGATAAACTTGTAGCATATTCAGCAATGTAATGGAGAATATAATCAAACTTAATTCAAGAGGTGAGGAGAACAATTACCTCAAGAGACTTAGTAAACCAGATGGCAAAGAGTCAAAGACTTATGTACTTAAAGTTAGCACACCAACTGTAAGAGTTAGTAAGCTAGCTACAGGATACGAGTTTATTGACCCTTCTGGTGGCCCAATGATTAAGGTTGGTTCTCTTCTTGAAGAAGCTCAAGCAGTAGTCAAATCAATTGACTATACTATGGGTTATGGATATACAATAACATTTGAATAATATGACAAAAGACTGGGAATTTAGAGAGGAACAGCAGGAAACCATCTACTATGGTGAGCAAATATACTTTGTCACAGGGCAATCTTATTTGTTTGAAGATGAGGATAGACCTTTCAAATGTATCTCAGTTGAGCAGTCTTTGGAGCTACTGGAAACCCTGAGAATAGTAGGCTTGGATAGTGAAACTAAAGGTACTGAAATCTGGCAAGGACAGTTGTTACTTCTTCAATTAGGTAATAAACACTTTCAAATAGTGATTGATTGCTTGACTATAGATGTAAGAAGGTACAAAGAGTTCCTTGAAAGTGACAGACTCTTTATCATTCACAATGCCAAATTTGATTTAAGATGGCTATATAAAGAAGGAATTGTAGTAAGAAATGTCTATGATACTTTCTTAGGTGAAAAGATACTATTCTTAGGTTTCCCTCCAGGCACAGTCTCTTTATCTTTACAAGCTTGTTGTGATAGATACTTGAATATACATCTTGATAAGACTGTTAGAGGTAAGATACATGCAGGTTTAACAGATGAGGTAATTATATATTCAGCCAATGATGTTGTTTGGCTTGAGGATGTAATGAATGCTCAATTAGAACAGATTAAAGCTAGAGGTCAACTCAATGCTTTAGAGGTTGAGAATAGATTTGTTAGAGTACTTGCATATATTGAATTCTGTGGTATTAGACTTGATGCTGTTAAGTGGAAGGCTAAGATGGTTAAGGATGAAGCTAGATTGAGAGAAGCTGAAACCAAGTTAAATGAATGGGTGATTAACTATGTGTTATCTAAAGGTGAAAATGCTGAGATAGCTTATGATTCTACCACTAGAAGAGGTAAGAAGAAGAGGGCTAAGGCTAGTGCTGGTAAATATGTAGCTATAGACCCACAGAGAAACTTGTTTGAAGAGTCTAAACCTAGATGTATAATTAACTGGAATAGTAACAAGCAGGTTATTCCATTATTTGAAGAATTAGGCTTTGAGTTGTGGACTAAGGACAAAAAGACAGGCAAGTTAAGGAAGTCTGTAGATTCAAAGGTGCTAGGAAAGCAGAAGGGTAAGAGTGATATTCTTCCCTTGTATCTTGAGTATTCAGCAGCATTTAAAGTAGTAACTTCCTTTGGTCAAAACTTCCTTGATGCTATTAATCCTGTTACTGGAAGAATACATCCTACCTTCAATCAAATGATGGATACTGGTAAGAGATTATTATCATATTTTATCACCAATTACTTGGTTAATTCAAATATTTTTCTTATCTATGCAGCATGATTAAAATGTTGTATTATGAGAAAGAGATTAGAAGTAAATGACCAAGAAATTATTAGATTGTATAATGAAGGCAAAAGTACCTTCGACATAGAGAAACTACTTGGAGTAAGTAGAGGAGCTATTAGATACAGGTTAAAATGTAATGGGATTACATGTAGACCTAGAGCTAAAGTAGAGCTTAATGATATAAAATCAAAAGAAGGAACTCCTGAATTTGATTATTTCTTAGGCATTTTAGCAACTGATGGTTACATCTACAGAGGAAGAGTAGTTTTGGAGTTTGCAGAAAATAACAAGGATATACTTACTTATTGGAATGAGTTCTTAGGTAATAAGTGTAACATAAATAGTCATATAGATAAGAGGGATAATAAGACATACTATAAGATAAGTTTTATGAATCAGGAAATATGTGATTATTTGGCTACATTCGGAATTACTGAAAGAAAATCATTAACCCTAAAATTGAAGTATATTAATTGGAATGTATTATTAGGCATATTTGATGGTGATGGTAGTCTAACTAAAGATGCAAGATGTTTTAACTTTAGATTTAAGATTGTATCTGGTAGCTTAGATTTTTCTACTCAGCTTGTAGATTTTCTTAGTAAAGAAGATATAAAAGCTTATCTATATAAAATAGATAGTCACATGTATCATATAATGGTAACTAAAAATGCAGATGTATATACAATCTATGATAGAATATACAAAGACTCCTCATACTTTCTAAAAAGAAAGTATGATAAATTCTGCCCGCTTGTAGAGAAATTTACAAGAGAGTAACTCCGTAAATTCAGTCAAAGAGAGGGAAAACTATTAGACTGAGCCAAGCCCTGATGGAAAGGTGCAGAGACTATAAACGGAGTACCTAAGTAGCAGTAGTTGTACATTGCTATATGGTGGAGATATAGTCCAGTGTGATAACACTGAGATTATCTTGTGGTAAAGGAGGTAAGAAAGGTGGAGGAAAGACTAAAGATGATGATATAGCTGAGGATGAAACTGATGTAAGTGCAGATGAAATTATTGCAGTTGATAAGAGTGTAAATGTGCAACAGTTACCTAGTGATGAGGAGACTAGAGCATGTTTTATACCTAATACAGGGAATCTGCTTGTTGACTGTGATTATGGAGACCAAGAAGGTCATGTGTTTACGGAATTAACTCAAGATAAGGCATGGATTGAATTCTATAATGACCCTGCTGAGAGAGATGGTCATGCCTTTGTAGCTAAAATGATATTCCCTGATGAGCTTAAAGATATACCTGAAAAGGAAGTAAAGAAGAAGAGAAAGGACTTAAGAGATGCAGCTAAACCTGCTAGATTTACCTTTAATTATAATGGTACAGCTAGTGCATTAGCAGCTAATACTGGTAAGCCACTTGACTTCTGTGAGAAGTGCTTTGTTACTTACTTTAATGCTTTTAAAGGTATTGACAGGTTCTTTAAAGTATCTAAGAGAAAGATGTGGGAAAGAGGATATATCTTAATCTCAGAATTAACTGGATTAAGGGCATATATCTATGACTGGCCTATCCTCAAAGGTATTGAGAGAAGGAAGAATGGCATGGGTCAAGAGTTCTGGGACTTATATAGAAGTGCTAAGGAGTCTGGCTTAGTTATAGAGGATGTTCCTAACTCAGTTCTGCAAGAGATTGCAAGAAAGTTTGCTAAAGGTGAACCTCTTCAAGCTATAGCTATAAGGTATGAATATAAGGTTAAAGTAGCTGGTAAAGTAGAAACAAAATACATTGATATTAACTGGCAGACTGTAATAGTCAAAGTCTTCAAGCACCTTAGTAAAAGAAGGAGTGCATCAGAGAATCAATCATGTAATTATACTAGTCAAGGAACAGCAGCAGCTATGACTAAAATAGCTGGTAGTGTGTATTTTGACCATCTGATAGAGAGTGGGAGAATATTCAAAGTTCTTATACCAAATGATGTACATGATGAGTATTTGATTGAACCTCCTGCTGAAATAGCTGAGGAGGAAGCAGCTAAGTTAAGTGAATGTATGGAGTATGCTGCATCACTATTTTGTAAATCAGTGACTATTAAGGCAGTGCCTGAAATAGGTTCCTGTTGGATACATTAAACATATTAAAAGTTATGAGTGAATTTATAATAATATTAGTCTTAGTAGTAGCCTCTATTGGTTTAGTATGGCTACTATACAAGGCTAATGAGCTTCAAAAGAAGAACATTTATGTTTATCCTAAGACTAAGAACAAATATCTTGCTAAAGGTATAGTTAAAATGAAGGACACCTTATCTAATGAATGGATAGATGCAGTCCTTTATATTAGTCTTAAGAATGAACAGTATTATGTTAGGGATAAAAGGCAATTCCTTGACAAGTTTGTAACATTAGAAGATTGGGAGGAAAGTAATAATGGGAATGTTAAAAGTAGGTGATAAGGTCATATATGAAGGAAAAAAGAGTTTATACTTTGATGTAGGCAAGTGTTATACTGTAACTAAAATAAAAAATACCAGTATTTATTTAGTAGATGATACTAAAGAAGAGCATGAATGGGAGTATAATTATTTCTTCAAAAGCTTCTCATTACCCAATACTCTTCAAGTGTCTCAGACTCAAGAAGATGTTAGAAGCTATAATGTAGGTCAATCTGATTATTCTAAGCACAAGATTCAACCTTGGGACATCTGGCTAGAGTACAATCTTAATCCTTGGGATGCAGATATTATTAAAAGAATACTTAGAACTAAGGAAACTGATAGTAGAAAACTTGACTATGAGAAGATAATTCACATAGCTAAAGAGAGAATCAGACAAATAGATGCAGGTTATGAGTAAGATAATTTTGTGTAGAGGGATACAAGGCTCAGGTAAAACTACATGGGCTAAACAGTGGGTACTTGAAGACCCAGAGCATAGAGTAAGATTCAATAATGATGACATCAGGAATATGCTTGGTAAATACTGGGTAACTTCAAGAGAAGTACTTGTGAGGGCTTTAAGAGACACTTGTGTACATAGAGCTATGGATGAAAGTTATGATATAGTTATAGACAATATGAACTTGAGCAATCATGAATATGTAGCCTATAGAGATATGGTAGCTTTTCATAATAAGTATGAAGAAGATTCCTGTAAGCATTATACTATAGAGTATAAAGATTTCTTTATACCTCTTGAGGTGTGTATTGAGAGGGACTCTAAGAGAGAGAACCCTATTGGTGAAGAAGTAATAAGAAAGACTTATGAAAGGTATAAATCAATAATTGAAAAATGTATGAGTCAACAAGGGATTTATGCAGGGCCAGTTAATGCTAGTCCTAATAGAGATAGGCAACCTACTGAGAAACAGAGGAAGTGGAGAGCTAGAAATAACATACTTTGGAGGTTGAAAGGTATGTCTATTCCCTATTACTCTGGAACTGGAATACTAACATCAGTAGAAGTGGAAAAGCTAACACAAGCTTTCTCACTAATAAGAGAAGTAGTGAGTAATTCTACTCAATCAAGTAGAGAACTTGGGTTCAACGCAGTTGAAAGATGTAGGTATTGTGGTAAACCTTCAACACATGAAGGTGGTTTATGTGATAATTGTTATAATGTAAGACAATATTAATATGGCAGAAGTATCAGTTGAAAATGTAATGGTGGAAGCTGAGAAAGATTCATTCTTTCCACCAAGATTATGGGTAATTACCTATGACTTGAGAGGTGTAGGTAAAGGTATTGCAATGGTAAAGGCATCTAATGCAAATGATGCTGAGCAGATACTAAAGACTAGTGGTATGTACAATGGTACTCAATCAGAGTATCTTGTAACTAAGACAGAAGAGATTGTCATTCCACCTTGTTGTGGTTTAATGGCAGAACAGAATGTAGAATTCTTTAATAACAACTAACTATGGGATGTTTATTTGAAAGCTGTTACTTGCCTGCTGGTGCTACTCATGATGAAAAAGCACCATATAATGAACCTTTAGATGTTAAACATAAAAGGTTTGTTAGTGCAAGTATATCTTACTATGATGAAGTAGAGTTGCCTCCAGATGCTACTGAGGAGCAGATTAGAGATGCTTTTAGGCAGAAGGTAAGTGATGGCAAGTTTCCTAAAGAGTTTGATATTGATGAAGTTGTAGTATTAGATGACTGATATGGAAAGGTATGTTGTAATTGAAGATTTTAATGGCAATATCAACTTGGTAGTAGATGAAGACACTGGCTTAACTAAGGTATTTGATACCTATGAAGAAGCCCTTAGTGAGTCCAAAGACTACCAAAGTGGTATTGTTGTAAAATTGTAAAAAAAAAACATGGAAGAAAAAGTTAAAATAGTAGGAGAGCCTGAGTTGTGTGACATCAGAGGTAATAGGCTTCACTTAGAAGATAAGGTAGCCATACCTACTAGTTCAACAACAATGAACCTTGGTGTTATAGTTAGCTTAGGCAGAGTAAGAGTTAAGGTTAGGTATAAATGGACTGCTTGGGGAGGTCAAGAGTACCTTAAAGAGAAGGTTCATGGATGCTAAACAGTGCATGAAGTATGAGTAGTGAGTTATATTTATGGCTTAAGGACCAATAGCTCAAGTCTAACATAAAGAAATATCATAAGTACTTTGAGGAGTGGGTAGCTATCTTATCCCTATTCAAGTACTTGGATTTGAGCATAATATGACTGCTGACTATGTAAATTATAACATTTGAAAATATGAAAATAATTAAACCAGATTTTGAGATATGGAATCAAGAGGAAGGTCTTGAAGGTATCTATAAACAAGTAGAAAGGTGTGGTAGAGTATGTTATGCCAGTGACCCAGTTGAAGGCAAAGCTAAAGACTTTGTAGATAGAATGATTAAATTGGGGCATGGTGCTATGTTAGAGCATGGTACTGTATATTTAGGTTTACCACCTCACTCACCTATCACTTTCTATAAGTATAGAGATAATAAATACTCTTCTTATAGAGAAGTAAGGATAAGTGATACAGGTTCTCCTAATGTATATGCTTATGTATCTACTAACTATAGAGTATTAGTACAAGGAGGATATGAAACATGGGAAGAAGCTATGGCTAATAACTTTGATAGAAATTGGCTTGATGACTTGAAATACCTATGTGAACCTACTAAGTACCATGAAAAGAGAGTTACAGTCCACTTCACTACTCAAATAGCAATAACAAGAGAGTTCAATAGACATAGAGTTAATTCTATGGCTGAACAATCTACAAGATATTGTAACTATGGTAAGGATAAGTTTGGTGGTGTAGGTATTAATCTTCCAAGTTGGGTAGATTCTGAGATTCAAAGATTAGAAGACATTACTGAAAATGTACTTCCTACTTTTGAGCAATTAAAAGAGGAGTATTTCTCAGTATCAGACCAAGGCATTACTAAAGATGATTGGGGAGATATTGAATGGTGGTTATGGTCTAACCTTGTTGCAGAGGAATCCTACTTGGAACTTATTGAGAAAGGTAGAAAACCTCAAGAAGCAAGAGTGGTATTATCTCTTGACACTAATACAGAGTTAATTCATACTGCATTTGTAAGTGATTGGAAACATTTCTTTGGATTAAGAGATGATGAGAAACATGCACATCCAGATGCTTATGAATTGGCACATCCATTGCATGAAGAATTCAAGAATAGAAACCTTTTAAATTAGTTAATTATGTTAGGAACATTTGGAACAAAGAAAAAAACAAGAGTGTAGAAGTATCTAAACCTACATTCCAAGAGAGATTAGGTGGTGTTAAATCTATGTTTTAAAAGAGCATATGAAGATGCCCTCAGATTAGACACAGAAAATGCAAGCTAGTATTGATAGTAAGAAAGAAATGATTGCTTCTATTTGAAGCAGATATTAATACTATTGCTACCACTAAGAAAGAGGCAAGAGATTTTATGTCCAATTTAGAAAAGTTCATTTAATTATGGTAAAAGAATTTTAAAGTAGGTGATGTATTAAGTGAGAGTTCTCACTATGTAGTGACTGGTATCTATGGTAATGATACAGTACTAAAGCATCAAGAAAGTGGTGATAGTGTACATATTAATAAGATGTACATTGAGAAGTATCTTGAATCTGCTGATGAAGTTATCAATGAAGTAAAGGTAACTAAAGAAGATAAGAAAGATGGTACTTTAGGTATTAGAAGTATCTTTGAGAGTATTCATGGTACTCAAGTGCTTACTGTGTGCTTTAAGAAGCAAGATACCCCTAAGTCTCAGAAGAAACTGAATGCTGAGATTGCTACACTGATTAGTGATTTCTCTAATGAAATTGACACTATTCAAAAGAGCAAGAAAGGTGTTGCTGATGCTGCAAAGAGATTTGCAGAAGAGTTAATCACACATCCTATTCTTCCTTATGAAGAAGGTGAAGATAGAGTACTGAGGGGCTTCAAGATTCAGTTTGAGAGTAGAGATGGAAGATATAACTGTGTCGATATGGACATAGAGGACAATAACAATATAAGACCAGTTAATATTAATACTATCAAATGGCTAATTATTGGAGGTACAAAGTATGTTGTTGAGTAATGATAAAACTGATATTGGAATAAAGAAAACATCAGCACAATGGCAGTCTTTATACCCTTATCCTAAGGTGTTAGACCCTGATGGTTGGGATAGAAAGAACTATGATTATTCTTGGAATGAAGAGCTTATCACACTTGAAGAGTATAAGAATAGATGTAATAGGAGTACTTGCTTCCATCATTGTAATTTCCAATAATAGTAAGGGTAGCATTAGCTACCCTTTTGTTTTTTAGTAAAGATTCTGCTTTTTGTGCAGAACTTTTAGACTTATTCTCTTGTTTATTTAAAAAATATATTCTACTTTTGCAAAGTAATTAACTAATTAATTGAATGTTATATGAGTAAGACTTGTTATACTCCAGTGAAAGGACTGGATGATGTAATAGCTAGTAAGGTAACAGGATGGAATAAATACTTAGTTGCTAATCTTAGAGGTCTATATCAGGAAAGAAATCCTGAGGCTGAGACTCCTACTGCTGAAACTCTTGTAGAGTTCAGAAGAAGTCTTAGTAAAGAAGATGCTAAGAGAATACTTGATGCTGTTAATAATCCTGCTGTGTCTTATACACAGTTAAGGGATGACTTTAGTGCAGAAGAAAGGTTCAATAGAATAAGTATGATTTCTACTATGTTCTCAGACATTGTAGATGCTGTTCAAGAGGAAAACCCTAATGTAAGTAGAAGAGATATTGTAGCTGGTTTCACTATTGATGGTCAGCAAGTTGGCGGTATAGCTGGCATCTTTAATGAGATATATGATACTCTCCAATCACAATATAGTGATGCTGTACAAGAGGGAGACACTGAAACAGCTTCTAAGTATCAAAAGATATTTGATAACTGGGGAGCTTTACTATCCTTTGCAAAGATTAGAATTAGAGAAGCAGAAGACCTTAAGATAGGACAAGACATTAGCTTTGCTGATGATGCTAATCCTAACAACTTCAATGATAATGACATGACTGAGAAGTTCATCATGGAAGAGTCAAAGAGAGAAGGTTGGATGGAACAAGCTGAATTTGAGTCATCATTTGGCTCAATTGGAAAGCAGGTAAGAAAGGTTATTGGAAGAACACCTCAATATAAGGATGGTCAACCAGTACTTGATGATTTAGGTTTCCCTGTAATGCAAGACCCTGTAAGAATGCACCAAGAATTACTTGATGTACTTAGAGGTGTTGGCAGTGAAACTGAAATGATGAATGCTCTTAGAGAGTATAGTAGTACTGCTGGGTGGGTTTTTCCATTCATGGAAGAGCTTGAGAATCCATTAGTAAGAACTCAGTTCTATACTGATTTCAAGAAGAACTTCCAACCTTATGCTATGCAGACTGAGAAACAAGATGGCAGAATTAAGACTTACAAGACTGCTCTACTTAATAGAATTAAAGGTGATAAACCTTTTAGTTCATTCTTGACCTCAGTTAAACTTGGTAAGGTAGTTAATCCTACTAGAAGTATCTTTGAAAAGAGTGGTCTTAGTACTAGGGTTATGCCAGTAAGAGTAGAGAGAATTAGAAATAAGATAATTGACACTCTTACACAACCAGAGAGAATAACTGAGAAATCTAAGTTCTGGCAAATGTCCAAGGTTGAAAGAAAGCAGTTCTTAATTGATGCTACAGAATCACTGGGTATTGATATAGATGGTGAGACTTTAGATAGAATAATGAGTAAGAACAAAGATGTTAGAGCATTAAATAAGGAATTACTTGATGCTGCTAAGTTTGGTTTAAGACTTACTAAGGAAGAGCAAGAGGGAAGGAAGGATGTTAGTTATGAGGAGTTAATCAAGAGAGCTTCCAGTAATGAAAAGAAAGGTGTACTGAGAGAGAAGATTACTAAAGTACTTGCTATTGTAGCTAAGAGCAGGGAAGGCTTAAAGCTTGAAAGTAGAGTAAGATATGGTGATAATACTTTCTTTAGTAATGTCATTCCATCATTCATGGGAGATAGATTTGATAGAATAGCTAGCTTTGTAAAGGCTACTGATAAGAGAGGACTTCAAGCTATGCTTGAAACTACTTATCTTGATTCCTCATACTTCCAGTATAATGGTAAGATACTTAACAAATGGATAGAAGAACTCTATAATAGTGATTTAAGTAAAGAAGATAACTTTGCTGCTAACTTCACATTCAAGAGATTCTTAGGTACTGATAAGCTTACATTTGATGATTTCACTAGTAAGCAACACGCAGTACAGATGCTCAATGAGTATTTCTCTGAAAGGCAGATTAGTCCTAATAGTCAATATGCTTGGTATCCTGTATTTATCCTTGGTGATAGTGGAGTTGCTAAGTTCATTAAAGCCAAGAGATATGGTGGTCAGGAAATCTTAGATGGTTTGTACAATGTCTATGTTCAAGAGAAGAGAAGGATGGAGTTAACTAAAGCTGCTAATAAAAAGATGCAGGAGGAAGGTATAAAGGCCATTGACAACTTCTCAAAGAATGAAGATAAGTTTAGCCTACTCCCCTTCCTAAATGAACCTAAGTATGCTGGAATGATTAAAGAGGGAAACCTTGAACAATCAGTTAAGCAAGCTATTAGAGCATATATGGATGATGCTGTTACTAAGTTTAAGCAACAACTGAATAACTTAGGAGTACTTGAACAAGCAGGTAATCAGTATGTATATCTAAGTCAAGAAGTTAAAGGTGATAGAACTATAGACCAAGTGCTAGCAGACTATTACTGGAATACTAAGTTTGCTACTATTCAACAGTTGCAAATGATGACTATTGACCCTTCTTTCTATAAGGGAACCAAGGACTTACAGAAGAGATATAAGGAGATTCATGCCCCAGGTTCTGCATTAAGTGTAGAAGCTATTGACCCATTCACAGGTGAAAGATATAGTAATGATGGTATTGAAAGAGTAGTTTATTTTGATGATATTGATGTAAATGCTGAGAAGTTTGACCCAGAGTTTATGGCAGCAATTGCTAATCACTTTGGTAAGAACTCTAATGTATATAAGTCATATAAGAAGAATACTCTAACAGATGGTCAAGGCTATAGAACACTTGAAAGTTATAAGAAAGTAATGGGTATGGCTGGTAAGTGGGATGAAAGAATGGAAGCAGCTTATAATCAGATACAATCTATTAGGTCAAAGATAGGTAAAGATGAGAATCCATCAATGGAAGATATTAAGTCTATCTCAGATTTAGCTGTTATATTTCAACCTATTAAGCCTTATTTATTCTCTTTTGAAAACTATAGTATCAATGGAGCAGATATGTTAAAGATACCTGTTCAGCATAAGTATGCTGAGGCAGTTCTTATACCTGAACTTCTGCCTGCTGGCAGTAAATTAAGAGATATTGCATATTGGATGGAAGAGCACGTTAATCCTGAAACTGGTAAGAGTGAGCCTATAGATATGATTGGTTCTACTAAGATTGTTAAGGTAGGTGGATTTGGTTCTACTGATATAGCTAATGCAACCCATGATAACATAGATGAGTACCTTAATAAAGGTTATGTTCATCAGTTAAGCTATGCTGACTATAGAATTCAGACTAATGTTCCAGAGCATATTAACAGTTCTCAGTTGTTTGGTACTCAGGTAAGAAAGCTGATTATGGCTAAGGTAGAAAGGTTCAAAGACTACAGTAGCTATATAGGTGGAAAGAGAGTTAATCTTGGTGGTAAGTATGGTAATGTTAAGTTGAATGGTGGCAATCTTGTAAGGTTCTATAATTCTCTTATTACTGCTAATATCATTGATTCTTATCATCTATTTGAGAATGCAGTATCAGATGCTGGTAAGATAAGTAATAGACTAATTCAGACTACAGCTAACAACAGCAGGGAGTCTAAAGATAACATTATGGCTTATAGTCTTAATGCTAAAGGTGAGTTTACTATACCTTTATTTGAAGGAGGATTAGAGCATGATAGCTCAGCTTTATTCTTTAGTCTCTTCAAGAAGATGGTAAACAAACAGTCTATTAAAGGTGGTAGTGCAGTTCAAGTATCTGCTATGGGTATTACTGGTTATGAAGAAGATGGAGGTTTGAGATATGTAATAGACCCCAATAATCCTAATAACATACTGTATGCTGAGTGTGAGATTCCTTGGGATTTGACCTATACTGATAATGCTGGTAAAGAGCATGCTCTTGACTTTGGAACCTACTGTAATGAAGATGGTACATTAAAGGTTGATGCAGATGGTAATACATTACTTGAAAAGACCTATCCTAATATACTTAGTTTACTTGCATATAGAATTCCAACTGAAAGAGATTACTCAATGATTAATCTGAGAGTGAAAAGATTCAGTCATAAGACTGCTGGAGGTACTATTAAAGTACCACCTCAGGGAACTACTATTGCAGGTTTTGACTTTGATATTGATAAGTTGTACTTTATGAGAAATGAGTATCAACAAAGACAACTTACATCAGAGGAGGTAAAGAATATATGGTCAGAGTTCTATGATACATATCCTAATTTGAAGGCAGTTCTTAAAGAAGCTAGAGAAGAGGACACTGAATCATTAGATAGGCTGTATAAGTATTGGGAGAAAGCTGGATTACCTTATACATATCAAGCAGCTTTTAATCAGTTTGTAGCTGATAGAGGTTATATTAAATTTGAAGAGTATGATTTTAGTAAGAGTCCATTAGAGAATAGTAAGGCTAGTAGAAACAACATGCTTATTCATCTAATTCAGCAGAGATTAAGTGATGTTGAAACCTTTGGTGATAGATATACCCCTGGTGGATTTAGTAATGCTTCAAAGGCAGCTAGAGTGATGAGAGAATTAATGTTTGGTAATGTAATTGCTGACCATAACTCTAGCACTGTTGACCTTTCTAGTATTAATAGAGCTATAGATGAAGGTAAACTGGAAGACCCAGAACCTAACTATGACCCTAGTGACCCTATGACTATTGTTACTTACAATCAGCAGAATAATGTTGCAGGTAAGCTGATTGGTATATTTGCTAATCAGAATACTAATCATGCTTTTGCATCTTTGATGGAAGAATTCTATTTGAAAGAAGCTATCTCATTTGCAGGCAAGACTTATGCAGACTTATTACACAATAGTGAGATAGATACAAGTTTGAATGTTGCTGAGTTCTTAGCTGCATCAGTAGATGCTGTTAAAGACCCTGTACTTAACTTCTTGAATCTAAATACTATTACTGCTGATGCTGGTGCAATGTTAGCAAGACTTGGTTTCACAACTGAGGATATTGGTTTGTTATTTAATCAACCTATTATTAAGGATATATGTGAATACAGCTTTAATAATGGTATGTCTGATATTAACTCTGTGATAGATAATGTATTAGATACTTATGAGGTTGAAGATGAATTAAATAAAGCTATACCTGAGGAGTTTGATAAAGAGCAGCTAGCATACAACATTGTTAGAAGTGCTAATGAAGATAAGAAAGACCTAATGAGAGATGATGAGTTTGTTGAAAGACAGATTCATGTAGCTGACTTATTCAGAAAGATACTTGAGGCAAGTAATGATGTTTCTCAGTTTGTTAGAAACACTAAGTTTACTGCATCTAATGCTGTAAGTTCTACCTTTGGTGATGCCTATGCACAACAGATGAAAGTAGCTGCATATGTCAAGTCTTTCAAGAAAGCTGATGCTCTTAAGGTTGGGATGAAAGTAGCACAAGGTATCTACTCACCTATTAATAATGAGGATAATACACTAGCTATGAATGACCAAGAGTATATGGAAAGCTTACTTGAAAATCCATTTGCTTATGAACAAGCTATGTATGATATGAATAGAAAAGCAGAAAAGGCAATCAATAAGTTCTATCCTTACAACACTAAGGCTTATAAAGAAGCTAGAGAAGAGTTAGCAGGATTCACTAGAAGTGGCTTACTTGATGCAGAGACTATTAATAGCATACACAGTGACTTAATGGTATTTATGTTAAGTCAGCAAGAGAATAGTTTGTTTAATGGAAACATGCCTATTAATGCTGCTGGTGAAGTTGTAACAGCTAGAGAATACTTTACAGAGGTATTTCCAGAAGGGTTATTCAATATTCTTGAGGCTAATCCTACAATGAAGTCCATGCCTATATTCCAGTATATGCAGTTTCAAACTGATGAAAAGACTGGTAAAGTAAGTATGAACATTCAAGATATAGGTGGTTTAGCACCTTATCAGAAGGATGAGCTTAAAGAGAGTTGGGGTGACTTAATGAGAAATGAGAATACTGCTGAGATAGCACAATCTCTATTCTTATATAACTATTACAAGTTAGGCTTTACTTATAGTCCTATGGCATTCATGAACTTGGCTCCTACAGAAGTTAAGTTAGCTGTGCAAGTAGGATATGACTATAATGGTAATCCTCAATCTTATGTTGATTTCTTAAATGAAGTGCAAAAGAGTAGGATAGGTGTTAATAGTCAAGAGTTTGCTAAACAGTATTTGCTTAATCACTTAGATAACACTAGACTGGTACTTCATCCTAAAGGAAGAAGTGGTAAAATTATCAGTAACTTAGCATTTGAAAAGGGTGTAGCTGTTAACAGTTTCACACTAAATGCAAAGAAGCTAGGTAAAGATGCAAACCCTTTCTTACTTCCTAGTGAAGATAAAGGTATAGATGTATTCAGACCAGTGATTGTTATAGATGATGTAGCATATTTGTGTAATAGTGGAGGAGATGTATTCAATCAAAGTACTACTGGCAGTATGGATTACTTTAGAGTAGATGCTTTAGGTGATGCAGGTAAATCTCTTCAATACAGTTCTAATGGAATTACAACAAGTATGGTAGCTGATACTGAGGTTCAAGACAATGGTAATACATCTGTTGAACCTGAGGTAGTTAGTACACCAGATACAAGTTTAACTACAGAAGAACTAATAAAAGAGGCTACTGACTTAGCTCTTAAAGCTGATAATACTCTTCAAAGAGATATGGTAGTAGAGATGCTAAGTAAAGCTAGTAGAGAAGACTTGATTGATACGATTAACTCTCTGAAAGCACAAGCTAATAATGTAACTGACCAAGAAGGTAATAAGATTTGTTAAATATGGATAAGTGTAGTATAATTCCAAGAGTAAAGAACAAACAAGGTGAATTTGTAGATAGTGAGCTTTTTAGCTCACTACTACATTACACCAATGATAGGGAAATAGCTAAGCAGTATTATGCTGTAGGTACAAGCCCTGAGTTCTTAAGTAGAGTAGCTAATGAAGCTAAGTTTGATAGTAATGGTGAGATAACCTTTCAGTCTTTGAGACAACTAACTAAATTAAAGTTAAGTGATGAAAAGATAAAGCAAACTCTTAACAAAGATATTGGTGCAGGGGTATATGATTATAATGAGGCTGTACCTAAACTTCAATCTTTTAATAGAGCTAGCCAATACAATGACAAGTATATGGCTACTATTATTAGTAGACCAGATGGTAAGGTAGAGTTAAGTATAGTTGATAAGAATAGCACTAATACTGCTCAACTTAATGATAATATAGCTAATAGAAGTCTGCAAGAAAGGATTAAATTCTATCTTAATAGAGCTGGTGTTGACTACAGCTTCATGGATGCAAGTGATAGAGTTAATGGTAGATATAGTACTATTAATGCAACTAGGACTGCTGATAGTTTATATCAGCTAATTAAAGTAGCTAATAATGAACAAGTTGATAGTAGCTTATCTGAGGAAGCAGGTCACTTTGCTGTAGGTGCATTAGGTAATAATCCTTTAGTTCAGAGACTTGAGAGAGTGCTTACACCTGATGTACAGAAGGCTATTATGGGTGAGGAGTATGACACTATTGCCTATAGAAGTAATCCTGCAAGAGAGGTTGCTGGCTATTTAGTTGGTAAAGCAATCAATGGTGAAATTGATAAGAGAGCTTCATGGCAATCATTGATAGGTAGAATTGTAGATACAATTAAGAGAGTATTCAATACTATTACTGGTAATGAGATAGCTAATGCTAAACTTGATGCTATAAGAACTGCTGATGCAATTGCACAAGGATTTATGTCACCTGGTTTCCAGGGAACTGTAGAAAATGCTCTTGAAACTCAAGAAACTCTATTCAGTGCTAAAGACTCTGTTAATGTAACTACCTTCAAGTCTATATTGAACATCTTAAGAAGTCAAACAGAAGAAATGAGGGCTATAGATAAGTCTCTTTATAACAAGTACAATCAATTAGCAGGTCAAGTTGAGGCAGGAAGAATAAGTAATAGCCCTTCACTATTTGCTGACTTGATAGCAGTAGATGGTATAACAGAAGCTATGGACTTAATGGTTGATACTGTACCAGAGATGATTAACAAGCTCAATAAAGTTGATTTCAATGTAGCCAATATTACTCCAGAGAATGCAGCTTTATTAAGAGAAGTAGGTACATTTGTCACAAATGCACAGGCTTTAATTAAGATTGTAAAGGATGCAACCACTACAGAAGACTCTAGATTGAAGTTACAGAATGTAAGTGAAGATACAATGAATAGACTCAAGACTCTTAGGAGAAACTTGAATGAAGCTATTAATGGTGATGATAGGTTACTAAGTAATCTTGAAATCAAACAGAGAGAGTTTTATTTAAAATTCCTTGAAGATGCTATGGGTTCCACTTATGTAGAAAGAGCTTCAAGAGTAATCTTTGACTGGAAGAAAGGACAAAGAGGACTTAAGTGGGTTAATGCTGAAAGAGTTCCTATTGAGGATTTACTTAGATACATGGAAAAGGATATTAGTATTCATGAATCAATCCTTGCATCAATGTCTAACAACTCTGATGTAATAGGTCAGCTTGCAGATAGAGCAGTTAAGTTAGCTAATAAATATGCTGATGATATGACTATTCAATCACAAGATAGACTTAGAGGATTGGAGAAAGACTTGCATGATATTGGTGAGAAGAACACTGATATATTCTGTGAAGTTAGCCCAAGAACAGGCAAATTAACAGGTAACATTGTATCAGAGTTTGTATGGGGAGACTATGAAGATGATTGGCTTGCATTCAAGAAAGAAGCAAGAGATAACTTCTATGCTAACAATAACCTTGATGGTAAGTCTGATTTTGAAAAGAGTCTGCTTTGGGACCAGTTCTTCAAACCTCAAGCTAAGTCATGGCATAAACAACACTCCCAATGGCATATGATTGAGCAAAGATGGTATCCTAATAATAACTATAGAAGTGAGCAATATGCTAGAACTATAGCAGGAAAAAGGAGAGAGGGTTGGTTAAATAAATACATGAACCTTAAGAGAGAACTTGATGGCTTCTTGCCTAATGGTAGTACTAATGTTTATAGAATGCCTCAATTCAAAGGCACTACTATGAATAAGATTAGGAATAGAAGAATGACGGAGGGAACTGGTAAAGCTATTAGTTATACTTTGAGAAGAAATATGGCTGATACCTTTGTTGAAGATAGTGAAGATAGAGACTTTGGTAGTGACCAAACCTATAATACAATAGAGGAAGATATGTTCTCTAATCAGCTTGAGTTTGAAAAAGAGAAGTTAAACAGAGTTCCTATCTATGGTATCAATAAGTTAAGAGATACTGGAGAACTTAGTACAGACTTGTTCCAATCTACCTTAGCTTATGCAGGTATGGCTCATACTTATGCAAGTATTTCAAGTATAGCAGGTACTCTTGAGATTGGTAAAGATGTCTTGAAGAGGAGAGCTGTAGGAGGGGTTAAGCCTGAGTCAGAGAGAGATGAAACATCCAGAGCCTATAAGAGATACCAGAAGTTCTTAGACAAGCAAGTGTATGGCATTAATACTACCAAGATAAAGATTGGTAAGAAAGTTGTGCTAAATAAGATAGTAGGCTTCTTTACTGGTCTTGCATCAAAGTTCTTCTTAGGTGGTAATGTTCTTGGTGGTGCAGTTAATGTTGGTACTGGTAGTCTTGAAATATTCAAAGAGGCTTTAGCAGGTGAATTCTTTAGTGTGAAAGACTGGGAAAGAGCTAATCTAACCTATTGGAAGTCACTGCCATCTAACTGGTTACATGCTGGTGATGATGTTAAGGAAGATAAGGTAAGCTTATTCATTAGACAGTTCAATACTCTTAATGAAAATAAGAAGAAAGAAAGAGAATACTTCACCAATAAATCTAAATGGGTTAAGTTAAATCCTGTTGGTGAGAATCTATTCTTACCTTATAAATGTGGTGAGCACTACATGCAGACTATGGCCTTCTTAGCATTAGCTAATAAGACTAAGCTAGTAGATGAAAATGGTAATCCTATTTCATTATACAATGCTTATCAAGTAGTTCCTATAGATGAAACTAAACCTGAATTAGGTAAGACTTTAGCTATGAAGCAAGGTGTTAAGTATGTTGATACTGAGACTGGTGAGCTAAGAGAATGGAGTATAGATGATGAGTCTAGATTCATGGACAGAGCTAGAGAAATCAATAATAGAATGCACGGTATCTATAACAATGCAGATAAAGTAGCTATTCAACAGAATGTCTATGGTAATGCTTTGTTAGCCATGAGAGGGTATGCTTTAGGTATGATACAAAGAAGATTTGGTGTTAGTACTTATAGTGTAGCTTTAGGTGGGGAAACAGAAGGCTCTATGAGAACTCTTGCTAAGGTAATTGCATCTACATTCACTGATAAAGGTGGATTTGGTCTAACAGCTAGAGCTATCCTAACTCCAGTATCTAAGACTACTCAGCAAAGGATGCTTGATGCTGGCTTCTCAGCTAATCAGTATTATAATATGAGAAGAAACTGGGCAGATATGGCAGTTATTGTAGCACTAACTTTACTTAAGATGCTAAGTGCTAAGCCTGATGATGACGATGATGAAGAACCTGACCAAGCTATGGGTTTCCTGTATTATGCAGCTAGTAGATTATATAGTGAACAAGCTGCTTTCAATACTCCTTGGGGGTTTGTTAAAGAAGCTCCAGTAGTTACTAATATATCACCAGTTGGCTTTAGTTTGGCTACTGACTTAGTTAATATAGTTACACTATTTGCTACTCAAGAGGAGTATAAGTCAAGTGGAGGTACTTATGAGAAAGGTGATTTGAAATGGGCACACAAAGTTGAGAGAATGCTTCCCTATTGGAGAAGCTACTTAATGATGCAAAATCCATATCAAGCAGCACAGAGTTACCAGTATGGTAGAGCTAATCTTACCAAGTAATAAAACACAAAAAGAGCTAGAGGTTAATCCCCCTAGCTCTTTTTTTTTATCTTAGTTATACTTAACTCAGACATTCTTTCTGATGTTGCTTCTCATCCTCAGTCATGCTATTCCAAGATTCCTTGGTATATCCTAACTGTATAGCAGCTTGCCTAACATCATCACTAATTGACTCCCAGTTATTAGCTGATGGAGTAACTAGGTTACCTTTCTTAGCTGGCTTAGCAAATCTATTCTTAACTCTACCCATCTTAAGACCAAGGTTCTTGTTAACTACAGTCTCTGGTTCAACTATTTCAGTCTTCTCAACCTCTACACCTGCTGGTAACATATCAGTAATCATTTGCTTCTCACTATCAGTAAGTTTATCATATTGAATATTTACATCAGTGAATGGTACCGAACCTACTTCTTCGAGAATAGGTTTAGAGTCTTTGTACTCTTTACCATTAGCAAGTAGTTGGTTTCCTTCACTAACTTCATACTTGGTCTTTCCATCTCTAAATCCTACAGGAGCAGGATAGGTAACATTAATAGGTATAATGTTAAGTGAGGCTACCTTAATACCATACTTATCTTCAATGAACTTCTGATACATTGAGACTTGTTTAGCATACTTCTTTCTCTTTTCTTCACTTATACCGCTTCTATTAGTCTTCATATCAAAGATATGAAAGTTACCTTGAGCATCATAAGCAAGTAAGTCAAGAGTTCCAGCAACTGGTACTTCATGTACCTGACCTTGTGTATCCGTTACTTTAACAGTTCCTGTAACAGTAACATCCCTTGGAATTACTGTAAGACCTTGAGCATCAAGGTAGTTCTTAAGACCTACTAACTGATTAGCAAAAGCTCTCCATTCTGCTTGAGTAGCATTAGGATAATCATATAAGTAGTCATTCGATAACCTACCATCTTCTCCAGTAAACTCACCTGCAAAGAAGTCTCTTACAAACTCATCTACAGAAGTACCTATATTAGTTGAAGGTGTAATCCAAGGACTATTAGGGTCAAATCTTTCACCAGCTAGTTCATCAGCTTGAATGATGGAAGTAACTCTAGCATATCTTCTTCCTTCTTCATCAACATAACCAGAATTATCATCAGCTAATCTAATAGATTTACTATCTTCAACTATTCTATTAGCTATATCTCTAGCCTTATCAACAGCAGGATTAGATACAGGTCTAACTTCACCTTGTAATACAGCACCAGACTCACTATCAACTATAGCATTACCTACTTTCACTTGGTCAGTAGCTGTAATGACTGGAGTATCAATTGGTTTGCTAGTTGTAGCATTAACTTGATTAGCAACTACTGGTGTAGGTGATGGTGTTCTGCTACCATCTTGCTTGAATGGACTATTAATATCAATACCTCTGATAGTGTACTTCAATGAAGTTCTACTTGATTCAAGTATGTTATCATCAAATATATCACTAGCATTTCCTAATCTAGCCTTTCTAGCATCCTCAGACTCACCTTCTTTAGCACCAAAGTCATTATAATTAACTTGCCACTTAGCAAATGGTTGAGTACCCTCATATCTAAAGTTACCACCATCAATGAACAAGTTCTTAATAGCTTGAGCTTTAGTTTCATCAGTCATTGTGCCATTAGTTACATTGGCTAAAGGTATAGTACTAGCACCATTAGTTAAAGCTAATTGATACATTCTATTACCTTCAAGCATCTCTTCTGTAGGAGTAAGTACATATTCATATCCTTTAGGAATAGTAATATAGTTACTTAACTTCTTAGTCAGACTTTCACCTAATGTCTGCAACTTAGATGCACTTTCACCTACTGGTACTAACACCCCATTCTCTCTTTTGAACCTAGCATTATCACTAAAAGGCTTCTTCTTGAAGAACTCTTCAAGTGTCTTTCCATATCTATGAAGTCTACTATTAGCTTTTAGTATTTCTCCTGGAGTTCCCTCAGTTAATACTTGAGCCATTGGTTTACCTGCTCTAGAGAAGGAGTTTTGAGGAGTTGTTACATATAACTCAAACTCTTGTTCTCCCCCCTTCATATTAGGTGTGAAATAAGCTAAATGTATTCTTTCACCCTTAGCATCTTGTGCAACTCTTCTGATATTAGGTAAGATACTGTTCTTGAACTTTCTATAAATAGACTGTCTTTCTTGTATAGGCAAGTTAACATCATTCATCTTAGCTCTGGACTCAGCATCCATATCATTACTCATGATAGTATGTATCAAAGTATTAGGAGTACCTGCCTTAGTATGCTCAGGTGGATTAGCTCTTACATAACCATTGGTTGTAATAACCTTCCCATCTTTATCCTTCAATAAAGTACCATCTTGCTGAGTTAAACCAGCCAATCTAACTGGTTCCATTCTAGCTGCACCTTGTGAATTAGCACTTGTTCTTGGCATAAAACCAATAGGCTGGTACTTCTTATCACCTATAATAATAGGACCATTACTATCTTCTACAACTGCCATTATAGGGAGATGGTCACTTTCATTATAAGCTTCCCCCATTTCTTGTTTAACACCTGCTATAATAGCGGGGTCTGCAACAAACATGATAGGAGTTTTAGGAGTAATATAACCTTTTCTAAGATAGTCATTCATCTTAAAGTTCTTAGATGCTTGACCTACAACAGATTGAGGATGTCTATCAACATCAGCAGTTGTTATCATACTGTTGTTTCTTCTCTCTTCACTTACTGTTGAAGGTGTTTCAGCTCTTTCAACTTTAGTAGTAGGAGTCTCAGATTTAACTTTCATCTTAGCTGCAACCTGCTTTAATAATGATGATGCTTTATCATTATTATCTCCACCTTGTTGTACTTGTGCCTGTAGCTGATTAGCCTTAGCCATAATAGCTTCACTTAAATCAGTAGGAGTTTCATACTCACTATCTCCAAGTTCATCTATAATTTGAGTGGCTTGCTCTTTAACATCATCATAAATACTTGAAGAGTTATCAATAATAGATAGTCCTGTCTGCACACTATTAGCTACTTCTTCATTACTGTTAACCTTGTACTTGTCAACTAAATCAGTTGTAGGTGTATCTGTTGTAGACTCTGGTGCTACTCCTCTAGCTAAATCTGGATTACTTTGAATATCACCAAAGATTCCTGGTTTAGCAGGTGCAGAGGTATCTTCTTTAAGGTTTTTATCAGCAGCCATTTCAGGATTCTGTTGTATTTGACCAAAGATACCAACTTGTACAGGAGGCTTAGATGCTTCTGTAGTTGTAGGAGCTACTTCTACTGGCTTGTTAACAACTTCAACTTCATTGATGTTCTTAGTATGCTCACCTATTATATCATTGTAAGTCTGTACAATCTCCTCTATACTTGCAGGAGTTAATTGCATATCACTAGGCAATCTACCATTAACTTCATCAATATAGTTAAGCAAAGCAGGAGTACCATTCTCATCTTGTGCAGTAAGTGCAGCTAATGCTGTAACATCAGTTGGACTAACACCTCTATCAACTAAGAATTGCATAGTAGTCATTATGACATTTCTATCATTCTCATCAAGTTCTTTGAACTTATCATTAGAATCTAACTGGTCAAACATACCCTCAAGGTTCTTATTATCTTCAAGGTATCTCTTGTAGTTTTCATTCTCACTAAGTATGTTTCTGATAACCTGTCTTTCTCTTACATCAGATTCTCTATATGCTTTATCTAATCCTTTGACAAAAGTAGCATAGTCCTGTACTCCATTCAAGAATTCATACTTCTTCTTTGTATTATCATCAGCAACTTGTTGCTTGATTCTATTAACAAAAGCATTAAAGCTTGCAGGGTTACTAAGTATGCTGTTATATTGAGTTAAATAAGCTTGTTGAGCCAAGTTAATTCTACCAGCATCTTGTACCTTATCCATGAAATCATTGTATTGTAAAGTACCTTCTCTTATTACATTATCTATAATAGATTGTTGTTCTTCACTATACTTATTCTTATTCTCAGGGTTAAGGATGGTAGCTCTATCTGTGGGATTAAGCTGCATTATATCAGTTTCACTAAGTACAGGATTACCCTCAATAGTCTCACCTACTTTAGCAATAGCTTTAGCTTGCTTTTCTAAAGTCTTTAAGGCTACTTTCTTAGCTCTAAGAGTCTCAGTTTCTTTTACTCCTAAGTTCTTTCTACTATTAATATTAGCTATATCAGTCTCTAATTCACCAATCTTTTCTCTCAGTTTCTGATATTCAGAATGAGCTTTACCTAATGAACCATAGTTAATTAACAAATCTCTCTGTGTGTCACTAAGGCTACTTGAAGTAGTAGGATTAATAGAGATGCTACTAATTTCATTCTCAAGCTGTGTAGCTCTTTCTCTCCATGAATCAACACTTAACTTACCATAAATGAGAGCTTGTTTAGTATCTTCATCAGCAGCATTACCTAACATCTTATCAATACTTTCAGATTCTGTAGCTATCTTGCTCATAGTATCAAGAAGTCTATTGTTATTCTTCTTTATAGTAGAAAGTATCTGAGAATCATCTTGTTCAATATCTCTGTTGTTAGGTGCATTCTTGAATTGTTGGACTAAAGCTTGAGCTTCTTCTGAACCTTCTTCAAGGTTAGCAGTTCTAATCAAGTCCTGCATAAATGAGTTATAATAGTCTGTTCCTCTTAGTTTCTCAAGAGTCATAACATCATTAATAGTCTTACCTAATTCACTGTTTCTATAGTCAAATTCATCATTTCTACCTGATGCTTCATCCATAGATTTAGCCCAGTTAAGAGTACCAACCAGTCCATCATACTTAGATTTATTAGCTGGGTCTTGTATCCAATCAGTCATTATACTTGCAGCAGTTGACCTTTCTTCACTAGCTTCTTTTTGTCCTTGAATAGCTTCCCATATAGGATTTCTATATGTAATAGGAGACCTTCTCATAGCATAACTAAGATTAGACTCATCCTCTCTTCTGATAGCAGGACCTCTTCTATTATTAATAGTAGGAGTACCCATACCAGAGGCTAAAGCACCATAGATACCAGAGAGAATAGTCTCTTTATCTATCATTGCATCACCTGCTGCTCTACTTGCTGCAAAGAAGTCATTAGCAAGAGATTCATCTACTGCATCCTTACCATCACCTTTATACTTATTAGTAATAAAGTTCTGTAGATTATACTCAGCACCACCTCTTGAAAAGGCATCAGATACACTTTGAAGATATTCCTCAGTGAACTCACCAGCAGGTTCTTGAAGTGCATTAAGTACTTTACCTACCCTTCCATAAGAAGGAACCACTCTACCTGCTTCTACTCTAAAGTCTTGTGGTGTAAATAACCTACCTAACCTACTTCTTCTCATAGCTTCTTGCACAGAAGGAGTTTGAAGACCAGCTTTTAGTGTCATGTTAAGAGCACCATTAATCATGGAGTTAAGACCCATGTTATATACACCTGCCTTAGCTGCATTTACCTCTGCTTTCTTAACAGCTTCCTCATATCTAGGAGCATAACTATCATAAATATCTTTATATAGTTTCTCCATAGACTTTGCATCCTGTGGATTATAGCCTTGTCTGCTAAGTTCTTCGGGGTTCTGTAATCTCTTATTGAACTCATCATTAACTGCCTTAGCTTGTGTTTCAGCAATCATTTGCTTAGCATCATCAAGGAACTGTATCTTAGTATTAAGACCTTCACTTACCCCTTCAACAGTACCAACCATTGCAGGAATAAGGAAAGCATTAGTCTTTTGTTGTACTTGTTGGAGTCCTTTAAGTATAGTATTAACCTTTTCAAGGTTAGTTAAAGCACCTGCCCTATTAGCAGCCATAGTCAAACCTTTGGCACCTTGAAATGCCTTACTTGATATAGAAGAAAGACCAGCACCAGTAAGCATAGATGCTATTGTAAAACCTTGCTGATTAATAAGTTCTGGTATAGTATTGACACTAAGTAAGTTATCAAGAATAGTACCTTGTTCCTCAGCTTGTGTTCTAATTACTGGTATGTTAGACATACCACCATTCTCTTTAGCTTCTTGAATATTAGCATCAAATAAGCTGCCATACTGCATTACATCATTGCCATACCTAGTCCAACTATTATCTATAACATGGTCCATGAAATCAAAGAAAGCATTATCAATGTCTTCATTTCTTTCATCACCAACATAGTCAATAGCACCTTTAACCATGCCAGCAGTACCTATTAAAGCACCTGCTGTTTGAGCACCCATACCCTTAAATCCATTCCAGAACTTCTCAAATACACTTTGGTTCTTTGATGCAGTATCTTGCATCTTCCTTCTAAGTATATTATTAGCTTCCTGCTCTCCATAAGCAGCCTTAGCAGCATTGTATTCTGCTGCTATCTTATACTTCTCTTCATCAGAGAAAGGCAAGTATTCAGTGTTCTTGTATCTCTTATAATAAGGAGATACATTATCAGCTATCTTATCAAATTCATCAAGGGCCTTTCTACCTCTAGCAGGCCATTGGTTATAAATACTATCAAGCTTAGTTGCTTCTTCTTGAAATTGTTGACCCTGCTCAAAGGCTTTACCAATAGCTTTAACTTGTTCCTCATCAGTATGTTCTGCTTCTAGAGGCTGCATCTTAAACAAGTCTTCATTGTATAGACTATCTCTTTGTTCAGGAGTATAATTCTTAATTATATTATAGTCTGGCCTATTACCAAACTTCTCCTTGAACTTGACATTTCTATACATTCTTTCAGTCTGGTCAGGAGTAAGCCCCTTTATCTTAGTGGAATACTCCTTCTCCCAGTTCTGTCTATCTTGAGCTGTTAAACCCTTTAGTCCTTCTAATCCTTCCATATTATAATCCTGTATTTACATCAAAATTGATACTATCAGCTACTTGTGGAGTAGCTGGAGCTGCTATAGGTGCTTGAGGTATATTTTGCTTAGGCATTAATACATAATCATAGTCACCTGCTGCTCTACCAGTAGAAGCTTTCACTCTAATTACATCATATAAATCTAAGTCTATATTTTGTTCTTTAGCTACTTTCAACATTTCATCAAGAGCACCCTTAGGTATTTCATTGTAGTTAGTTACTATATCATTGACATTCACATTATCAAGAGTATAGTTACCCCATGTAGATGCAGCATTACTTCTAGTCATACCAAACCAAGTACCTTTTACATCTTCTCCCTTTTCACCTGTTCTCCATTTACCATTGGTATTAGCAATGATAATAGGCTTATCACCTCTCTTAGCTGCATCTTTAACTCCTGCACCTGCTATTCCACTATTACCAGCATAGTTTTCAACTCTACCATCTGGATATATTCTAAGTGCCTTTCCACCACCAATTACTCTGATTACAGAACCATCTTGAAGAGGAATAGTACTCTTATCTTTAGCTGCTTGTTCTTTAGCTAAGTTAAATCTTTCTTTCTCCATCTCTAATCTAGCAGACTCAGCAGGACTCATATAACCTCTATTAGCTTGAGTATCATATCTTTGAGTACCAATAGCATCATATAAACCAGCATTAATATAGTCTCTAGCTCTTGATTGAGTAGCTTGGTCCCATGTATCAAGACCAGATTCCTGCCATATAGTATCAGCTACTTGCTTCAATTCTTTAGGAGCATTAGGGTCATTCATTATAGTCTGCATAACCTGTTGAGGACTATAACCAAGCTGCTGCATTTGTTGAAAGTACTGCCCACCAAGTATAGATGAATACTGAGGATTGTCTTGAATAGTCTTAGCCAAGTTCTGAGCCATTGTACTAGCTCTCTTAGTTAATTCTGAACCACTGATAGTATTATAAGTAGCATTAGGATTATTCAATAAATCATCAATAGATGCAGTACCATAATTAACATCAAACATTAAAGAAGGGTCTCTTTGGATAGCTTCTCTTTGAGCCTTAGTTAACTCTTCTCTCTTACTTGCAGCTAATTCAATAGGAGTTATTTCACTAGCATATCTTCTCTTCATATTTAACAAACCTCTTCTACTTTCTGGTGTTAAACCTTGTCTGGCTAAGAGGTCTGCTTGTTTAGTCAAGTCATCTGCATAGGCTTTATATTGTGCATAAGCTACAGGACTAGTTTGCTGGTCAGCTAACTTATCCCACATACCTGCCTTTGCAGACATCTCTCCTAAACCTTCTTCAATAAGCTTGTGTTCAGTATCAGCCATCTGTACTGGAGCAAGCATTTCTGCATAAGAGAAAGGCTTAAACTTACTATTGTTTACTATATATCTACTTGCCATAAGTCAAATATCCTCCCTTACTTTTCTTTTTACTTTTAGTACCACTCTTAGGTTTCTTGTATCTAACCTTACCACTCCTATCAATAGTATAGCCAAGTGCAGGATTGGATTCAATCATATTTCTACTGAACTCTTCTCTACCAATATCACCTAAACTATCAAAGAAGTTTGTTAAGTTGGCACTCTTAGCTGCACTACTTCTAGCACCTGCTTCTTCTCTCATACCAGCAGCTTGCATTATAGCTCTAAGCTTCATTTCTCTGTTCTGTTGGTTCATACCAGCAGCTCTAAGTGCAGACTCACTATTATATTGATTAGTACCTCTATTAAAGGACTCAACTCTTTCTCTTTGAGCTAAGTTATATTCCTCAGCTTGTCTTGCTAAATCACCTATGCTTTGACCATAGTTATAATCAGCAGCAAGTATTCCAGCCTGAGCATTAAGCCTGTTACCACCTGATGTATTTTGTAAAGCTCTTCTAGTAGCTGATGATTGTTGATTGAGCTTATTAATGTAAAAGTCTCTATCAAATGGATTATAAGATAGATAGTTACCAATAGGTTCAGCTTCAATAGTAGGTAATCCGCTTACTGCATCTACAATCATATCAGCATTACTGTAATCTGGTTTATTAGTCCATCCAAATAGGTCTGATATTACTCCAACACCAGCACCTAAAGCAGGTGCATATCTAAGAGCATCTAATCCTATACCTTTTCTAGTACTAGAAGGTTGAGCATAATTAGGCTCAGTATCTGCATCTCCTTGAGATGCCACATAGTCTTCCCATGTAAAAGGTGAGTCATCTAATAAAGTTGGGTCCCAATCAGTATCACCACCATAAGCAAACTGTCTTCCTTCTGTCTTAGCTTCCTTTATAGCTTTAACTTCTTCTTGAGCCTGCATTAACTTAGACATATTTGCAAGTAAACCTCTCCTAGCAATAGGGTCATAAGGTCTTTCTTTAGGCTCTTTATTAATCTTTTCAGCTATAGAAGCAAAGGTATTATCCTTGTATTTAGATGGAAGATTAACTGATTTAAGTAGCTCTTCACTAGGATATAATCTATTACTAAACACATAATCATTGAAGATTACTTCACCTTCTTCAACTAAATTAGGTTGACCATCAGGTGCTACACCCATTGGCACACCAGTTAAAGGATTCTCTTCATGGCTTCCACCCTCGCCTACTACTGTAACTCCATCACTAAATACTCCACCATTAGTTAGAGCATCTGGGTGAGTAGTTAAAGAGTCATAAGCTCCTGTATATAAAGTACCTATAGGTGCATAGTTTTCATCATAACTATACCCCATGTAACCACCATCTGCGTGCCACTTTCTTGCATTAGCTGCAAATGTAGCTCTCTTTCTTACAGCAGGTGAACTACTTCTTTTACCTTTAGCTATGCAAGCAGAAGTAACCTTTCCTCCACAGTATTTAGTAAACTTACCTCTATTAGCTTTCTTAATATGAATACCACCTCCATCTTTGAATGTATTCATAGGTGAAACAGTTAAAGTTTGTTCTTGAGCAGGTGCAATAGCATTTTGAATATTAGAACCTAAGCTACCACCAATTATAGAATTAGTATTAAATAACTCTCCACCAAAAGCCTTCTTTCTAAGTGAAGGGTACTTAGCTAATACCTTAGCTCTAACACTACTATCACCATGAAGTCCTGCTAATCTAAGTGCATCTCTGGCATTAGCCTTAGTTGGTATAGGATAGCTTCTATGTGGACCTGCAAAGTCATCAGCAGGAACCATTGGATATGGTTTCTTCTTGGAACCATAGTCCTTATCTCTGGATAAGTTGCCACCCTTTGCAAAGTAATCTACACCAAACTCTGATACTTCAAATGAGTTGGGCATAGATGGCATTCTGAATTTACTCATAGCATCTAATTGTTTATTGTTTAAAGCTTTAGTAGCCAATTCATAGTCAATAGCACCTCCCCTAAGCACACCACCAAATGCTGAGTAGTTAGCTAATAGATTGAAGTCATTCTGTTTATCTATATTATCAGCTCTAAGTTCAAATGAACTCATTGCTCTTTCATTAGCTTCTTTAGCTTGTTGATTAAGTTTCTTAGCTTTCTTCTTAGCTTTTCTGTTACCAGTAAACCAACCTGCAAGTGAGGAACCTAAGCCTACTACACCTCCTACAATAGCACCAATTGGACCACCAACAGATGCTCCAGCAGCAGCCCCTTGACCAGCAGCTCCAATAGTATTAGTAATTCTCTGACCAGTACTTCCACCTCTAACATCCTTCCATGTATAGTCATCTTTAGATTTGTTCCAAGAACCCCATTCACTCATAAGTTCATCGTTTGATGATGCACCTACTACCATATTCTTTTGAGCTTTAATACCTTCTTCTTGAGCACTAGTATCAGCTATCTGAGCATTAGATAGACCTGCATTTACTATAGTTCCAACAGAGGAACCTATACCCCCAATACTACCCATATTAAATCTACCACCTCCACTGGCAGAAGTACCAACTGATTGCATTCCTACAGAACCTGATGCACCTCCTTGACCTAATGTAGTAATCTTAGATAAGTCAGTTGTATTAGCTAGGGATGCAAGACTGCCAACTGGCCCTCCATCTGCAAATATATTTAATGGTCTATTCTTTCTTCTTATAATTCTCTTGTTAGCCATAGCATATCTTTAATTTGTTGCAAATATAAGTAAAGTTATTGAGATTACAAAGCCTTTAAATAAAAAAGAAAGGGTAGACAACTAAATTAGTTTATCTACCCTAACTATTATTATACAAAGTAATGTATTGTCATATCATGGAACACTGTTCTATATGTATTAGGTGTTTCAGTTGATAGTTTAACATATGCCCAAGTATTTCTAATTCTATCTCTATTATTAGCTGGAATACCATTAATAGGTGTATTAGCTCTTGGTATATTAGCTCTCCATATCCTGAACTTTCTCTTTAAAGGAGAAGGTCTTCCATTTAAGTCAGTTAATGTTACTCTACCATGTTGATACTCATTATATACATCAAGTGTATCATAAGTTTTAGTAGGAGCAAGGTTATCACCATCATAAGCATCAGCTCTAAATTCAACAGTATTGAATATCTTATCAGCAGGCTCATCAGCATTAGCTACTACAGTAATACTATAAGGTTTATACTGACCAAAGAACATGTTGTAATCACCATTAAACTGTTGCCATAGTTTGTTGTTATTGAAAGCATAGAATTCACTGCCTACATTAAACATAGCTGGAACCCTTTCATAACTCATGAAAGAAGTAAACTGACCTATTAACTCTGAGTAACATAGACACCAGTTGTTATTAACAAAGTACACATCATTGTTATTCTTATCATAGAATCCTCTAAAGTTCTCATAAGTAACAGGGTTCCAGTTTATATGAGTATTATTTTCATTAACCCATTGTCTCATACCAAGACTATCTGAGATTGACTTCACTTCTCCATTAAACAGATACATTGAATTAGTTTCATTATCAATGAAGTAAAGACCAGAAGGAGACTCAACTATAGACCACTTATTACTACATCCTATAGTATTGCTAACATATCTCTTACCACTAACTTTCATACCATTAGTGATTTCAATAGGCATACCATCAGATGCAGGTATCTGTACTCTTGAGTTAAATAAGATGTTACTGAATCCTTTTCTTTGGAAGCAGAATATCTCATTGTTATAAGTATTCAATGATATTACTTCACCCTTATCTCCATCAAGGTCTAGAGTAGATGCCATAGTAATATTAGTCCAAGTATCAATAATGCTACCTAATTGCTTCTCCTTAGTCCAAGTAACTGTATTAGGGAAGTAGTTTAGGTTAAACTTACTATGATTGATACCTCTATAGTTAAAGAAGTTATTCTTCTGACTATACACCTTGTTTACTTTGTTGAAGTTTTCAGGAGTCATTGTCAAGTTATTGAGCTGACCTCTATTTCTATCATATCTACCTTCAATGTTTACTCTTGTCTCACACATGAATGATACAATCTCAGTAACACTATTCTGGTCCTCAAGGGTATAAGGGTATGTCTTAAGACAGTCATATCTTTCAAGAAAAGTATCACCTTCTGTATATGTAAGGCTAGCATAACTTACAGGAGTTCCATCTGCATTAAGAAGATTAATAGGCTCTCCACCAGGAAGCCATATATTATTCTCAAATGCTTCTTCTGTCTGACCACCAAATCTATTAGTAATATTATCATTATATAACTCTGCAAGATATAAGTAACTATAGTTATTATCCGTTAGGTTACTTGTATATTCAGAGATTACATCTTGAAATACACCATCATTTATCTGAGTCTCACTTTCACTAATAGATTTAGCTGTAGGATTCCAGAAGAAGTGATTAACACCTCCTTTAGTTACATTAGCATCATTAACATTCCAATAGTCTGTATAGTCAGTCTCTCTATTAGTAGGCATTACTATCTGTCTGCCATCAGTAGCATAGTTTAATGCAAATACAGCATGAGGAGTTGATTTATACTTCATTCTTACAGCATCAGTACCATTAGGTACTTCTGTAAGAGTAGCACCATCACTTCTCTTTACAAACTGTATAGGGAATGTACCTCCAGTAAACAGTTGATGAGCAAAAGATTCAGCAGTATTAACACCAGTCACAACTATAGGATAACCATTCTTTCTATTGAATTCCTCAGTTTTTGGGCCATCAGAGAAATCAAATGTAAGTGAATAAGCATCATCAACTCTAGTTGCTGCAATTACTTTATCTACATTACCATAATAGTTCAAATCTCCAAGATTTGAGTTAGCAGGGGCTGGTATTCTTACTAAAGATTGTTCATTTGAGTTGAATATACTAACACCAGTAATGCCAGTGTGAGTTGCATCATTAGCCTTATATGCCAGCCAAGGCTCATTAAAATATTTTGAGAATGAGGAGAATTTCAAGTTAGAAATCTTCTTCTTATCAAGCATTGCAGTTCTAGAACCCTCAGTAACAGGACCTTGATTATTTAGAGAACCATTTCTATGCCAAGCATATACAAAGAATGATTCTGTATATCCGTGGTCATCATCTACATTCTTCATATTAGTCATCTTATCAAACCAGAATGCACCAGAGATAAGATTCTTCAATCCATGATATGAATTATTCTCAGAACCTACAGTCTCCTTATAGAATCCCATCTTGCTTGTATCATTAGCAGGAGTTGAGGTCTGTATATCTATTTCAGAAGCATTAGCTGTAATAGGTACTACACCTACTATTCTTAGCTTAAGACCTGATGAATCTAAGTTCTGAACTCCTTCATCAAATTCAATATCTGGTGAATGAAGTGTAAGTATATTCTGGTCTACAAAGAAGTATTCAGCATGACTTGCTGTATAACTATTCAACTCAGAACCTTTACTAGCAGTATATGGACCAGCAGGTGTATTAGCTATACATTGTATCTCAGCATTTCTTTCCCAGTTGTTAGGAACTGGTTTATTATGTCTGAACTCAGCCCATGCCCCTTTGTTAACTATATCAATAAGAGTAGTCTTTGCTGATGGAGTTCCTGGGTCTATAGTAAGATTCACATTCTTATTACTGATTACTGCTGCCTTAGACTTATCATAGTCTCCAAATAAAGTACCAATACCATTCCAGTTACTTTTATTTCTTTCAATATCAAATGCTAGATTAGGTCTTGCAAACCATGAAGATTGTGCAAAAGGTGAATTGCCAAATCTATCTCCTATATTGTAAACAGTAGGACATAGAATACCTTGTGCAACTACTTCTCTATCTATAAGAGTAGGATATACTACTACACCTCTAGCTCTTATGAAACCTTGTGCAACTACCTTATTGATTATATCAGAGTTTAATGAATAACTAGCTTGAACAGTTGTTAAAGCACCATTATAAGATGGTGATATTCCATATCCCATGCCTCCTGAGGCTGGTCCATTATAAGCATCATTAATCCATATTGGTTCTGACCACTTACCATTCTTATACTGAAATTGTACACCAAATCTGTACCACTCAAGATACTTGAAGGATTTAATCTTAGAGCCTAGGTATAGGCTATTCTTATAAGGATAATATCCTGCTGTTCTTACATAGTTACCTACATATCTTTGATTAAAGCTAATATTACCACCTTTAATAGAGTTAATAATATCAGGTCCAACTAACTTTCTCTTTATATCAGCATTACCTAAAAATAGTGTATTATCCTTTTGAGTCATAGTACCAAATACTACTTCTTCACCTCCTACATATAGAAGTTCAGTAGGGTCAACACTGGTTCCAATAGTGCCATTATCAGTATAAGTAAGTGTCTCACCTGCTCTTACATTAGCTGCATTAATAGGCAAATCAACTACATTTAATACATTAGGAGTAGCATCTATACTTGCTCTATGTATTGAATACACTCTTATATAATCAAATCTTGTATCAGCTTCAGCTATAGTAATAGTGAAGCTGTTACTAACTTTCTCTTCTGGTGAAGCTCCTCTACTTGCAAAAGAAATATACTGTATAGGGGAAGTATAGAATATGTTACTCTCTTGACCATACTTATTATAGTATGTAAAAGCATATTGTATAACTCCAGAGGAGAAAGAACCACTAGCTAAGTCATCTCTTACTACAGTTACAGTCTCTTTTAATTCAAGGTCCTGTACAAAGTCAAATGAACTATCATTCCAACTTCCACTAACAGTGCTATCAGCTACAATGTTTATAACTCTAGACTGATTTAACCCATCTATCCAATATACTTTCTGTATGTTATCATTCTCATATACACTGATATTCTCAATAGGATTATTGACATTAAAGTTCAAGTTACCTTCATAAAGAAGCTTGCCTTCAAAGTAAGTCTGCTTATTCTCCAACCTATATATCCTATCCTTATCACCAGTAGTAAACAAAGTAACATAGTTATTCAAGACATTATATCCTATGAGAGTACCTAGCACTTGAAGAGGATTACCATTAGAAGTGAGGATGGATAACTCAGAATTACCTCTTTCATTAGTAACTGTTAGTAGAGTTGAGTTATCTCTTGCAGTTATTCTAATGTTCTTACATTCATATGCAAACTCTGGATTGAACTTTGAGACTGTTAAGTCTCTAGTCATACCTTTAATTATATGTTGTGAAGACTTCATTGACATAATAAATCCTCCTTATATTTCCAGATGTATCCACCTGCTTTATGTATATTAACAAATCTATTCTTTGTTTTACAAAAATATCCACCATTACAACAATTTCTTATCCCTTTTATATTAGCACCTGTGGCAGATGAGGCTTCTGAGGTAGATAAGTATTCTGTAATGTATTTACCATCTAAAGAAAACTGTATAACTGGTTTACTTTTCTTTCTAATCATACTTAAAGTATTCTTTTGTCCTTTTCTAGTCTTCCTCTTGAGTAATTCATTTGGTCTCTCTTTCCATAACCTTTTTAGATTTTCAGAACTACTTCTTCTACTACACTCTGTAGAGCTTGATAGATTACCACCATCAGATATGTTATATGAAATTCTTAGACTCTTGTAATGCCTTATAAGTTCAATTTCTAATCTTATAGCTCTATCTTTAGATAGATTAACAAATAATACTTCATGTTTTATATTATCCCAACCATACTTTAAGATAGCATTATAGAAGGCATAACAATGCCTTCTATATCCTCTACCATTCATCCATCTAGCATATACACTAGTTTTAGTAATCCCTATATAAACCTTACCAGAAGGGGAAGTATGTCTGTATAATTTATAGCCTTGTAAGCTACTTAACTCTTTATGTGCCATAATCTTTATCTTTGGTCTTTCCAATACTCTCTATTACCTAGAGGCTTAAAGCCTTTTCTAAACTCATTGGTTCTAGGTAATAGTTGATTCATCATATTACTAATAGCTTCCATTTCACTAACAGAAGGCAGAATGAATTCAGTGTTAAGTTGTCCAACTTTCCACGCATATTCTTGCTGTACATTCTGCAATACTGCTGGTGCTATTTTACCCATATCAAACTGAATAGTGAACCATTCTTTCTTTATATATAACTCTAGTGCTTTAAGGAATATAGAGTTATCAGGTATCATAGGTAATCCTTCTTCATCTACTGGAATAGCTCTATATGCTATAGCTATCTTACCTTCCTTAAAGGAAGTATATATGATATTACCTTGTGTCTTAAAGGTTCCTTCTTGTCTCATTATAGGTTTCTTTTCATCATGTATTAGGTGAAAAGTATCAGTAGTAGCTCTAAGTGAGATGTTGTTCTTTACATCTTTCACTTGTCTTATAGCTATTAAATCACATGGTAGAGCTGCTCTATAGTTACTAATATCTACAGTATCAACCTTATCATAATAGATAGTAGGGAAACCTACAATACCTATGAAGTCCACTGTGTATTGTATAATAGCTTCAAGGGTTAAGTCAACCATTAAAGGATGTCTCATTAGCCTGCTAGCTATTTCTCTCATATTTGTATATGTTACATTATTTACCATATTGCTTATTTTTATCTAGGTACATTGCTTCAATCTTTCTATCTTTAATGTTCTGCTTAAGCCTTTTCTTTAGCTCTCTATTAACACTAAACTCATAGAATGACTTATTGATATAGTTAGCTTTACCTCTGTTATAATAGACTTTAAATATCTCTTTCTCTTCTACTTTAATAAGAGTCTTAGCGTTGAAAGATTCTTCATCTTCATACCATAATTTAAGAGTTCTATCCCAGTCAATAGGCAGGTTAGTTACTAAGTTACCTTTAGCATCTAACCTAATTTCCCCTGCTGTCTTTCTTATCTCAAGTCTTCCCATTCTATAAGGCAAAGTTACTTCTTCACCATTTACTAAGTTATCAGCTAGTAATTCATTAACTCTTCTAGTAATAGAGAAGTACTGAGATTCAGTTAATCTATACCCAGTACTACCATAGCCATTCTTTCTATAATGCTTGTAACCATCATAGATACCCAATGACCCTCTGATTTTGTGAGTTCTTGGCTTATCTACCTTTAGTATGCTATGTCTAAACTCTTCTAGTGTCATTACTTCTTAGGATTTAGGTCAGACATATCATCATCAGCATTGTTCTCCTTATCTTCTGGCATAAACTCTGAACTTCTTAATTCCTTAACTACAAGCTCAATAAGAGGAGGAATTAGAGAAGCTTCTAAAGGAAACTCAGCATCAAGTAACTCACATATTCTACCATTTTCATCACATTGTAATCCAAAGGTTTCCTCAGCATTCTCAAATAAAGCTGTTATTCTTACCTTTTCAAGGTAGAGGTATTGAGGGTTGCTAGACTTGAAGTATAGATAGTTATCTGGTGCCAGAGAGCAATAGATTATATTATTCAAATACTTGTTATACCCTACATACTTCATTCTATCTCTACTTACATAAGTTATCTCACCTTGGTAATAGTCCACTGGATATACTCTTGGTTGTTTAATTCCCATCATATATGGGATTTTATTCTTAGACCTTAGATATACCCCACCTTCACAGACCTCACCTGAGATTGCAGGTACTTCTATCAGGTCTAGACATATAGTACTAAAGTTACTCTCAGGTATGAACTTCTTTATATCTGAGTATCTCTGCTTTAGTAAAAAGGCTCTATACTTACTTGTTAGATAGATTATGTGGTCTTCTGTGAAGTGAGCATCATCTGATGAGAGTTTCAGCTCATCATTAATCATATAAACTATTTCTCTATATGTACTCATATCATATTGGTATTAACATTAAAAGCACTGCAAATATAAGTAATAAAACTCACATGTGCAATGCTTTTACTGATTTTATTTACTGGCTATAAGTATTATGCTTCTATTCTTATCACACTTGCTTCATCAACTCTGAGAATATTGTCCTCAGTGATTCTAGCAATGTAATTAATCTTAGTCTTATGGAATAGTGTATCATCATTAACATAACTTGGAAAGTCAATTAGACAAGTAGTCCCACTTAAACAATAGATAGCATTAACTATAGACCTAAGGTCCTTTTCATCTATATATTCACTGAATACATTTAGTACATCATCCAGTGCAAGTAATGCTAATAGCTTGTTTACATCACCATAACTTCTATAGCCAAATTGAGCTAATGAAGTGAAGTATCTAACTACAGCATCATAAGAAATATTAGTCATTTCATCCATAGCAGCTACAATTTGTTACTCTAGTTATTGTACCTATCTTATTCTTAAAGTATTTATTCCAATACTTAATAGCTTGAGGATAATTACCAGTTCTTATACATAACTCAAGTGCTTTTATTCTTAAGGATAAGTCAATGAATTCTTTAGGTATTTCACAGTTATTCTCTATCTGTTTAACATACTTCATCATGCTTTGATAAAGAGGATATAGATTAGTTACAGCTCCCATAATCATGGGATTAGTTGTACCACAAGGAGCTTCTGCTGAGGGAGTTCCAGTAGCTATCACATACACAAAGAACATAGTATCATTAAGAGTATTGATATTAAAATCACTTGCTTGTAATCTAAGTCTTATATTCCTCATTTGATGAGTACCATAAGTGAAACAGTATGATTTATCTTCCTCTTCAAGCACTGGATTACAACTGCATTCCTCAGGAAGAGAGTAAGTTAAATCATAGGCATCAGCTACTTTAAGTTCATATACAGGATTAGAGCTAGGACCATTAGGTACATATGTATCTTGTGTATCTATAACCACACTATCTAAGATTATATCATCATAGAAGTCTTGATTATCAACAGAGGCATCTATAATTAGATACTTATCATCTTGGGTTATCCTTAATTCGTTGAAATGTAACATGGTTATTTAGTTTTAATTATAAAAAAAAAAGAGCATAGAATCAACTATGCTCTTTATAATTAGCTCATTTAAGCTGGGTCAACTGGGTCTGCAATTGTTAAACCAGATGCAGTGTTGATTGCTGCAATCAGAGCCTTCATTGCAGTGTGACTATCATCATCTACAGTTACCAGAGTGATTGTTCTAGGAGACTTTTGTACATCTTCTGCACCACCTGCCCAGTAATAACTGATGTCCAGAGTATCATACTTCTGAGTTGGGTCTACCAAGTAAGTAGTATGAATAACATTAGGCCATCCCATGTTTCTGTAGAAGTCACCTCTAGCACCCATTGTGAAGTATTCAAGGTCTGCAATATCATGACCATTCTGTACAGAATTAATAGGAGTTACTGTAGTAACTGTACCCCAGATTTTTTCATCACCTTCAAAGGTAATATTAGTTGGTTGTACTGCAAAAGGAATGTAACCTTGAGACATAACACCTAAAATCCAATCCTGTGCTACCTGTTCAATTTGAATACCAGTATAAGTACCAGTCAGAGTAGCAGGGTCAGTGTCAATGGTTACTGTTGTATATGCAGGACCACTTGCTACTAGATAGATTGTTACTAGTGGAGTAGCTTCTCTTGCTATGTTTCTAGCTAAAGAAAGTGCCATAGCTTTGTAAAAGTCTGATGCTGTCATACCACTAACTGCATGTACCATACCAAATTTCCAGTATTGGTCTTCTGGTGATAAACCTACATACTGTCTGAAAGCAAGTCTCAACAGATAATCTTGTCCAGCTACTGGTGCTCCACTATTGATAGTAGAGTCTAGAACTACTTGGTATCTATCTAACTTCTTAGCTAAATACTGAGAAGATGTAGCCTTTGCATAAGTGATATTCTTGATGTCAATCTTATCACTAGATTCAATAACACCAGCAGGACTAAAGTACTGGAAGTACATTGTAGATTTAGCTGTATCTGCCTTAGGCAGAATGTCACCAGCAGCAGCTAGTTGAGTAACTGCTGTCTTTAGAGCTTTTGCGACATATAAATGTCTTACTTGATTTACGGAATAAGTTGCCATAAATAAATTGTTGTTTAATTAAACGTATTGCTTATTAATAAGCTATTGATTATTCTCTTTGTTTGCATACTGAGCCTTACTCATCAAGGCAAGTCTAACTGCTACTTCAACTATCAAGTTATGAATATTACTATTCAATGCACATTCCATTGGTTGTGAATAACCTGATATGTTTAAGTCACCTAAGTTAGTTAATATAATAGGTGTAGGCTTAGTGATATAGTTACAATGATACTCACCTATCTTAAACTTTGATATAAGTTTAATGGCATTATTAACATCAACTCTTAAGACTCTCTTTTCTGATGGACCTTTAAATGGGTTCCTTTTTATCTTATAAAGTTCATCTTCTCTAACTGGTGTTACTAAGGAGTATGTACCATTTAAACAACCTAATGTTTCATCACTTAACTTGCACTCTTCATAGGTAATAAACCATAAACCTTGTGGCATTACAATTGATGCAGTAGTAGAAGGAACAGTAATTTCTTGTGTGAACTCTTGAACCAATTCAGCTAAGTATCTTCTAGCTTCCTCAGTAGACTCAAAGGAGAGTCCTAATGAGTTTCTACCACTATACAAGTCTATAACCAAGCTATCTTGAGCTTTAGTCAGAAAGACTGACTTCTCATACTCAGAGAATGCAAGAGGGTCTGTTGTTCCATCAACTGGTATAATAGAGTAAGAGTTAAGCAGAACATCAAACTCAGCACTAAATTGTTCTATATTCATAATTACTCACTTCTTTGACCTAGTTCAATAGTAGCTTTAACATCACTTTCATAAGCAGCTTTAGCTAGTTCAACAGCTCTTTGAAGTATCTCTTGATGTATAATTGGATTCAATTCACATTCAGAAATAGTACCAATACCATTGATAGTTAAGTTACCATATTCAGAAGAAAGGTCTGCTGTTATGATAGGTGCAGGTCTTCTAATGTACCTCAATAGATACTCAGCAATTGTTTCATTACTGTTGACTATAAGCTCAGTAGAGATTTTCTCACTTGAAGTGCTTATGATTCTCCATGCTTGGTACTTAAGAGGTTCCTTGTATGGCTTAGACATTAATCTAGTGTACTCAGCATAACTAATAGGAATCACTTGTTTGGTTCCTGTGTTGGTAGAGACTGCTTCATTAATGACTATAAATAAGTCAGAAGGCAAGTCAAATACCTTAGCCCTCTTATCAAAAGTAAGAGAAGAAGTTGTGCTAGGTGTACCTTGTGCAACCTTAATAAGCTCTGAGAAATCTATCTGTCTCTTAGGTGAGTCATCCATTCCTTCTCCATACTTGTTACCTTTAGGGTTAAAGTAGTTCTTGACTATTTCCTCTTGGCCTTTAGTCAAGAACACTGATTTCTCATATTCATTTAACCCAGGAGCAGCATTGCTCATTATGTTGTTATAGAGTACATCAAATTCATTACTGAACTCTATGTGGTCCATATTATTACTCTTTTAGTTTAGCTTCAAGACTGAACTTAATAGACTGGTTCTTAGGTGATGCTAAGAACTTAGCTGCTATATTAAAGGTTGGGTCTTCGTTGTTACCACATAAAGGAGAACCATCTTCTCTTAGATAGAAGAAGCCACCTCTATTAGATACAAGACCTGCTTCAACTGCTCTCTTAATAGTTACCTTAGTAGGTAATAGAGGGTCTGTAATAACCTTTAAGAATAGCTTAGCATCAGCTTGAATTAGCTTGTTTATTCTTGTTTGTAAGAACTCTACCTTAGTATTTACAGCTAATGGTCTACCATCAATAGTCTCAATAATAGTTCTCAATGTATCAGCATCATTTTCATATTTACCATATTCCATGTATGCTTGCATTGTAGCTGACATCTCTTGTCTAGCATTAGAAGTTTCTTCACCTTCCTTGATAAGAACAAACTTATATGTTGCCTTTGGAATGTCTTGAAGAGCTTGCAGTGAAGGAGCTATATCATCCTTATTAGCTAGCAATATCTTATACTTAATGTATTGTTCTGGGTCTGATAGGTCTAAGATGTTATCTTGTTTAAGCAATCTAACTTGTCTATTTGACCAATAGTTATTTTCCTTCTTATATATAGATAGAGCATTATACTCTAAACCCATAATATACTCAAGGAATTCCTTTTCTTCATCAGTAAGAACATTAACCAATCTACCAGATTCGAATTGTGGAACTGTGAAATACTTTACTGCATTCTCAGCCATACCACCATATAGAATGTGCTTTGGATTAGTTACTATACCACTCTCTTTGGGTACATATCTTACTATAATTCTTTCATTTCTTAAACAACTTACTGGTTCTCCCAGTGTTGCTACTTCTTTCTTTCTACCTTTTCTTACAGGCAATTGTGGTTCTTCTTCCTCAGGCATCTGAGGTACAATAGATGTTTCACTGTTAATGCTCTCTAAGTCAAGTTCTTCTTCTACTCTCTTACTTGCCATATTTACTTCTCCATTTAATTAGTTAAAAAGAAAAGGGGAGGAGTTAACCTCCCCTTGTATCATTATCCTTGCAGAATTGAAGGAATAAGTGACATTGTTCTAGTTGGGTCTAGTACTAATGTACCTAAAGTTGCCATTCTGTGGATAACAGCAGAGTCCTCATCATAAGACATATTAGGATTACCCATCTGTCCAGTGAAAGGATTTCTGAATCCCCATTGATAACCTCTGAATTCTTCTTGACCCTTAATCTTACACTTTTGAATATTAGGTTGGTCCATAGTACCAATATACCAAATATCAAATCTATAAGAGAAAGCAGGCCCACCTTCTGGGTGAAGAATCTTATTTCTTACAGGGTCATCATAGAATGGGTCAACATCAAGTGACACTATAACACCATTAGGTGCTCTCCATTCAGTTACTTGATAATCAGTTACTGCAATAGCATTCTGAGCAAAGTTACTTGCAACCTTAGTATAGATTGGTGGGTTCTGAGTTGAGATGATTGGCATCCATCCAGAAGTAGTCTTCTTAGCTTCTCTGTTGAATAACAGAGCACCTCTTTCACCAGTCTTGATGATGAACTTTCTATCACCAAATCCTAACTTAGAAGCAGATAGTTCATACAGAGCATCTAGCAACAGTTTCATCAGACCATTAGTATCATTGTAATACATAGTGTTAGCCACTTCTGTTTGCTCAAAGATACCAGCACCAGTCTTGATTACATTACCAGACTTACCAAAGTTCATGTATTCACCATTGATATTTCTGTTAGAAGTACCAAAGGCCATTGCATTGTTCTTGTACTCGTCAAATTGAAGTTCAACTTCCCATTCTACATAGTGCATCCACTTGTTTGCAACATCCTTAACCTGTCTGCCACTAGCATCTCTATGAACCATAGGAATACCAACAGCTAACTTCTTATCAAGGTTAGAACCAGGAGTCTTATGTTGAATTCTAATAGTAGTCCATTCATTTCTCATAGAAACAGGACTAGTGAATCTAACATCACCAACCTTTCTTGAAAGTTCTCTTTCAACAGGTGCAAATTCAACAGAGTATCTTTCACCAGCAAGTAGTCTTTCAGCAGGAATACCCTTGCTGTTAGCACCCATTAGTTCAACCTTATATACACAGTTTGTACCTTCTGGTCTACCATCTGCAAGAATTCTTTGAGGGTAAACTTGATTTAAGTTACCTACAATAACTTCACCATCTGCAAACCAGTCTTCTGGGAATACAAGATAGAAAGGTGCACCACCTACACCAACATTACCTGATGTTGGTGTAATAACTACGCCATTCTCATCTCTAGCTTCAATCAGAGGAATATTTCTTCTTGAAGAACCAATAACATCCCAGTAATATTCAGCATCATCCTCAAACACTTTAGTAGGGAATGAACTAAGGAATGTATCAAGTGTCTTTCCTCTGTGGAAAGCTAACAATTGCACCATTAGGTTAGTTGCCTTTTGAGGTGCTTGTTGGAAGATGGCACCTAAGTGATTCTCAGTTGTCAACCCTTTCCAGTGTTGAAAACCAATCATTTGGAATTTACTTAATTTTCCAGCCATAATTTAATTGTTTAACAGTTTATCTTAAAATCTTATTTATACATCAAGTTCATAGCTAACCTTTGACTCTGGGTCATCACTAACACCTGATATGAAACTAAGACTTCCATCTGTATTTCTTCTAGTAGTGTTGATAGTGTGTTCCAGCTCTCTTAGGCTTTTCTTCACTTGTTTAGTAGCAGTTGGTTTAACTAGCTTATCTAAGTTTGTAAAGCCATCAGTCATAGTAAATAAGAGACCAATTTTCTTTAAGAAGTCTTGTCTATTATCTCTTTCATACTTCTGAATAGCTGTTAGATACTGCCCAGTTTCTGGGTCTTTGTAAACAGGTTTGCTGATTGAGTTATAGACCTTTTCTCTAGTAGTCTTATCTAACTCTAACCCTTTAAAGATTTCCTTCTCATCAAGAATAGACTTCTTTAACTCCTCTGCTTCCTTCTTTGTTCTTGCCTTTTCAGCTTCCTCCTCTGCTCTTGCTTCTGCAATCAAATCTTCATACTCTTGTTGAAAGTATTCTTTATTGCTTGCTAGTGCTTCCTTTGCATCTTCAACATCAGAGCCAGAGTTAAATGACTTTTGAGTCTCTCTTTGTGCTCTTTCTTTGCTAAATCCTCTATTAAGGAAGTCTTGAAAGATTAGTTGTTTTCTCAGCTTTTCTCCATTAGCTGACTCATCAGAGATAGCATCTTCTGTAATAGTATTAAGGTAGTTAATAGTACCTTCATACTTTCTTACTTCATCAGGTTCTACACCTACTTGCAATGCTTCATCAATTCTCTTCTGTCTTTCATCTAATTTAGCTTTAAGCTCATTCTCCATAGCTTCTGCAAAGTCTTCTGGAGTTTGAATCTTACTTAATGTTTCTTCATCAAGGGCTGAGAGAATACCTTCTTCTTTCAAAGCACTGGCAATGGAAGAGTAGAAGTTAGTTTTGGGAGAAGTACCAGTTTCTTCCTTAGAAGTGGTATCCTCTTTGCCTTGTGTATCTACTTTCTCACTACCTACGCTCTCTGGTTCCTCAGTAAACAGTTCATCTGGGTTTACTTCTGGTACCTCAGTAGTTGATTTTTCTTTATTTTCTTCCTCCTGTTGTTCAGGTGGAGTAACCTGTGTTTCTTCACTCCCATCACTAGTGAATAGGCTTTCAACCTCATCTGGTGATAGGATATTGTCCATGTCTAATCCTTCCATATAACTCTTCTCCTTTAATTAAACTATGCAAAGGTAAGTCAAAGATTTGAACTGTGCAATACCTTAAGTCTGATTGTAATTTGATTATAAGTAAAACACTTATAGTAATAGTAAAAGAGTAGGGTGTTGAGTTAATATTAACCACACCCTTTACTCTCATTATTCTATAGTCAGTTCTATTACTTCTCCTGCACTTTGAGCCTTCAATAATACAGTCATTAACTCATAGAATGTTGCTGTACTATTAATGACTTGACCTTTAACTTTGTTCTCTCCAACTAGGATACAACCTAATGTATCCTCAGCTTTATTACCTACATGTATTAGTACTCCTTCATACCCTTTTACATTCTCTAGTCTAGGAAGTATGCCTTTATATGGCTTAGCCCATGCTCTATCCTTGAACTTAGGACTTACAGTAGTCATATTAATACTATATGTACCTGTAGGAATTGCTGTTACCCCATATACCTTCTTAGCTTTAATCTCTTCAAGTGACATTTGACTTGTTAATCCTCTGTCCTGGTCTTCCAAAGTGTCACACTCATAAACACCATTTATGAAGAGTTTTCCAATAGTATATCTAGGTCCTTTAAATATTCTTCTTAATAATAGTTTCATTAACTGCCAGATTCTACTAATGTTATATTCTTTAATACATCACCTGAGATTACCTCACTACCAGACTGAGTTACAAACCCTGTCTTTGATACAGACCAAGTAACTGTATGTCCTTTAGCTGCCCTAATACTCTTAGTAGTTGAACCATTGATAACTACTGTGGCATCAGCAGGAGTAGGGTTAATTGCAAAGGTAAACTTATCTGTTATTATAGATACTAGTTTACTATTAACTCTTTGCTGAAATATCTATAATCTTACCTTCAACACTAGCATCTCTAATCACTAGAATTTGACCTTCTGCAATTAAGTTAGGGTCTCCTTCAAATACATCATAACTAATTAATCGTCTCATTGTTATCTACTTTAATTTTAATATCCTCTTTAACTCCACCAATCAAATCTTCAACTGCCTTATCATCAATGTACACCCTTTTGTTGCACCCCTTGGCTAAGCAAACATCATTGACCATCTTACCAACTACTTTCCTTAGCCTAATAAGCTCTAACCTGTTTTCCTCACTTATTTGAATGTACTCTTCTAATTGGCGTTTATAGTCAGTAACCAACTTCTTGTAGAACTCTAGTTGCTTCACAAGATTATCTAGTTGAGTTCCATCAACTTCTGCATTGGTTTTATTAACCTCAGCAGTATTCTTTCTTCTAGAAATCCATGCTGTAACTATAGTATTAACCAAGTTGGACCCAAGTACTAAACTAATAATCTGTATAGTATCCATTTCCATATCTATTCTATTATCTGTATAAATCTACTGTTTTTTATTTCTATATAAGGATTGTTCTCTTTTATTGTTACTATAGATACATAATGCTTCTTCTGAAACCATCTAGCTAAAAAGAATTTCTTAGGAGGTTTGATAGTTTCTTTTCTTAATTGTACAAAGCAAAACTTCTCACTTTTGAAACTAACACTAGAAGAGATAAGGTTAGGATAGGATAATTGTATTCTATTGCTAAACCATTTATCTCCCATTATAGTATCAAGTGAAGTAAAGGTAGAGCTAAATATAGTATCCTTCAAAAGAATAGTATCTTTTCTACTTGCAAAAGATAACTCATACTGAGCTTGTTTTAACTTAGAGTCTTTTATATTTAACTCTTTCTGTGCTTCTTTCATCTTCTTAATGATTGAATCATTGAAGTAATTAAGCTGTTCAACTGTTAGTTTTAATACTCTATTATCACCTTCAAGTCCACTCAATTGTGCATCATAGGCTTTAATATTCTCAGCAGCTATTTTATATTCATGATTTAATCTTAGATTCTCTGTATATAAATAAGAGATACCTGCTATAAGTGCTAATATTATTAATGTTATTATCCTTTTCATAGTTCTAACTTAATAGTTTTAAGATATACTTTCCAAGTTCTTGGAGTACCTCCTTTTAACTTGTAAGTCTTCTTTCTATCTTTAATAACATAGCAGTGTAAAAATTGCCCATGATAATTATCAATATACTCCTTATTATGTTGGTTGGCATATGCTTCCATCTCATAAGGAATAGTATAATAAGCTGAGGAAGCAGGGTGAATGATAGGATTACCTTTCATCCATTGAATAAAGTATGACCAATAATATTTAATCCAGCTCCCTTTAACTTTAGCCTGCATAAGGTGAATGGTTTCATGGGTCAAGCTTTCTTCACTTATAATAGGAGTTTCATTTCCTCTATATATAATGTTACCACACCACATCATATATTTATACCCTTTGAATGGGAAATGCTTCATTCCTATAAGATTTAATTCATTTACATCTTTTATAGGTGTAAATAACATCTTTATTAATTTAATTAATTCCATATCTTCTCTATTTTAATACAAATCTATATAAAATAAATCACCTATACAAGAGTATAAATGATTTATATTATTAAGTTAGTGGGGTTCCATCCATATTTAACCAATTAAACCCATCCCATACTATATACTTGGATAAATTTCTATCATAAAAAGGATACCCATCATCTGTTACTTTTAATATAGGTCTCTCATTAGTATATCCTCTATAATTTTTCCAAATATCAGAAGTAAGACCTTCTCTCCAATTAGCACCATTGGTCCATGAAGTATCATCAATAGCCTCTCCTGCATACCATTCAGTCATTACAGTTTTATCATGTAAAACATAAGTAATCCATAATCCAGTCTTTCTGAGAGATAAAGGAACTTGTAATCTAGTTAGTTCTCTACTTCCATTATAAGATAGAAAGTACATGTTAAATCCTGATAATATTTCAGTTAAACTATTACCAGACTCTCTATCTTCCACTGCATCAATAAAAGTCTTAGGGAAGATGTCTTCATATCTTCCCTCTTGACTATTCTTCTTGATTAATTGTTGTATATCTTTCATATTATATTATTTTAAACTGTAATTCCAGTTGCATCTACCCATGTAGTACCATTACCAAATACTGGTTTATTCAAAGTGTCATTATAAACAACAACACCTGCTTTTGGTTCTATAATACTGTTTATAATTTCAGTTGTACCATGACATGGCTGACTTAATACTGTTTTGAAATCAGCTCCAGCAGGAGCAGAAGGTACATTTGATACTACTACTCCTGCAAAGAATGGAGTAGGTGTTGTGTATAATACAGGTTCAATAACCACTATTCCTGTAAAATATACATCAGTATAAGTCTTTAAATATATCTCCCAACTTCCATCTCCTGCCTGAATAGGTTTTGATACAAGCACACTCTTATCCCTATATTTAGATAAATCAATGTTTCCTACTCCAGTATCATCATATACCACAGTGGATGATTTACTCATTCTATTGTTATTATCATTGATATATCTCCCTCTAATAGATATTTCAGATATACAAGAAGCATCTATAGCATTATATCCAGAAAATACCTTAATATTTATAAGGGCATCAGCTTTAGGGAAGGTTATTTTTGTTATAGGATTCTCTGTATTAGAACTAATAGAAAATACTCTTCTTGGGTTTGAACCTCGTGCACTAATAAAAGAACAACCTGAATAGAAAATTCCGGGGTTATTCATATCTAGCATATTACCATTTATTAAACACCCACTAACTAAAGTTTTATAATAATGACTACTAGTTTTAGGTACATCAAGAGTATTAATATAAGAAGATGTAATAGTTAAGTTCCTCACACTTGAGGTTAGCCTTACTCTTGTAGCAAAATAACAATTACTTATTGTTGCACTGAATGTTGTATTTATAGTACTACCAAATATTAAAGCTGCGATAAGTAAATCACCACTAACACCTTGCTTATTACCATTAAAATAGCAACCTTCAATGTTTATGTTCCTTACCATAGCATTAGCTATATTAGGCTCAATATCAATACCAGCTCCAGGACTTGTAAACTTAATAGCTCCTGTATTTATTATTCTGGAGTTTCTAATAGTAAGATTTTCAACAGAAATTATAGAAATACCCTGTCTTCTATTAGAATCTATAGTAACATTGTCTATTAGAATATTTGAAGAATAGCTGGTTGTAGCTGCCTCAACCTGACCTATATATATTCCATCTCCCCAACAATTCTTTACTGATACATCTTTAATTGTGATGTTATTCCCATCATATATAGAGATACCCATACCCCATTCACCTGTTGTACCAGTATGGGTAGCAACATCTCCTACAATAGAGCCTCCTCCTTGTATAATAATGTTGTTTCTCTGTCTGATAGTAACTATGTTGCAGTTAGTTAAATCATTGGGGTTCAGTATAATATTACCATTTAAATTCACAGTAGTATTACTGTAAATAACAATAGAGTCTGTACTATTATTTGCTATTGTTATATAATAATCCCCCTGAGATATGTTAATAACCCCATTATAAGAATTACTGGAAAGATTAAATAAGTTCTGTAAGTTTTGTAGATTATTAGAGCCAGCAGTATATCTGAAATTAAACCATCCACTGTATATAACAGCTACTTTCCATGTACCAGCGATGATAATATTATTAAATATCTTAGCCTGCTTATCTACTGTTATATCAGTACCATTACCAATTATAGTCCCATTAGTAAATGACCCTCCTTGAAAATCAAGAGTACACCCTGCTGGAATAGTAAGAGTACCTCCACTTAAAGTAATATCTTTTGTAACTTTATATATTGTATTAGGTTTATTAAACCTATTCTGAATTGCAGATTGAATAGGAGGATAAGTTACACTTGAGGTTCCAGTAAGAGCAGTTCCAGTAGTACTATCTGTAGCAGTTACACTAAAGGAGGCAATATTGTTTATATCCATAGCTGCAATAGTAGTAACTACTCCTGTAGAACTATTAATAGCAAACTTATCTCCACCTGTAGCTAAACTATATACATAAGGAGCAGTTCCCCCAGATGCAACAGCAGTTGCCACTGTAGCTCCAGCAGCAAAAGATGCTGCTACACTTACCTTATTTATTATTATATTTAAAGCCATATTTTTATATTGTTTTATTGTTTTATTGCTTGCAAATATAAGTAAAAGTTCTCATATATGCAAGTAAAAGTAGTACTTGACTTATATGTCAAATACTACTTTATTTAATTAGACTATTACTACTTTGTCTGTTAAAGTCCCATCAGAGTTAATCCAATTAGTTCCATCCCACATTTTTATTTCACCTAAATCTGGGTCGTAGATTAACTGTCCCTTACCAAAATTACCATATAAGTTAGCTTCCATAATTTCTGTTAAATTAATACCCATAGGATAAATAACATTATCATTTAAAGTGAGGTTCCCATTACTAATTTTGACATTAGGTTCTATAATAATGGAAGCTCCTTGAGCTACTTTTACAGCATTCTGTCCTAAGTTAATATCACCTACTAACCTATATACTACAGGTTTAGTAAAAGTATTAGCATGAATATACTCTGATACTATAACTTCTTTATTAGAAAGAGTACCATTAATATTTCTGATAAAATTACCATCACTGTAATATTTTGCATTGCCTTTTGAAAAAATATCTAAAGCTCCTAAAGTCGTAGGATTATAGGTATCTAAAGGGACTTTAGGAATAGTATTAGGAGGATAGATTCCCATTGAAGATAATAAAATATTAGAAGGATTTTTAAATACAAAACCATTCCCAACTTTAATATTATCTTGCAAAGCAGCAGCTAATCTAATACTAACATATCCAGTATGAGCTTTAGATACTACCAACTTTAAAAATCTCATACCTTCTACAGAAGTACTAACACTGTTAACTGTTCCTATAGGAGTAGCACCCCCATATATTCCGTATCTTAAATTTCCTTCTTCTGCATAGAGACAAACTACAAAAACATCTCCAACTTGCACGGAATATTTACTAACAGTATTCCCTAAGTAAAAGATAGTATTATCTGCTCCTAAAGTTTTTCCATATAAATTGTTATTAAACTTTTCTTGACCAAAAAATAAAGGTAAAACATTATCTCCTAAGTCATGGTCACTATAGTATCTTAAAGACGTAGTGTTCACATAATTTGAAAAAGATTCTGTAGAAAATCTATGCAAATTATCCTCATTTATAATACAAAGGTCTACAGATATATTCTCAGGACTATGATTAAAATTGTTATAGTGAGTTAAAGTTACACTTCTAAATTTAATAACTGGTCTATTAGAGTTTGAAGGCTTCCAATTATTTTCATAAGTAACAAAACTATTAAGGTTACTTCCTCCTGAAACTTCACAAATAGATTCTGCGAAGCTATTTTCAAAATAATTATTAGTAATTTGTAAACTCCCAGTTTTAATAGAAGCTTTTATAGACTTAAGCTGTCCTTCAATAATATTATTATCTATTATATTGGCTCCAAATAAATTTTCTAATTCTACAGCAAAATTTTTGTAATGTTCTATATTAGAATCTTTAATATGCAAGTTACACAATGTAGCTAAGTTCCCAGATGCTTTTGCTACTATAAATTGATTACCCTCATAGGCAACAACTTGGTTTATAATAAGTCCTCCGAAGATAGTATCTAATTCCTCATTTAAGTGATGAAAATATAAAACTTTATCAAATCCTTTGACTTCAACTTGAGAAAAATTTCCAATTCTTGTAGGAGCACCAGATGCTACATATTCTATAAAAGTAGAAGTATCATCTCCTTCCAAATATAAATTAGATATATTTATATTTGCATTTAAAGCTCCATTACCTCTTCCTGTAATATAAAAAGCAGAAATATTTCCTTTTACATAAATCATGGAAGTAGTATTCTCATACTTTACATTTGCATCTTCTGTATAACTTACATTATTACTATAATTTCCTTTAATATTTAAGTCATGTTTTACTTCTATTGGAGTTTCTATTAAGTATTTCCCACTTAAATATAATGAAATTCCTGCATTGTATTCACTTGCTTCAATAGCTCTTTTAATGAATAAGGCATTGTCAGTACCTCCTTTAGTATCTTGATTAAAATCTGGTATAGCACCAAACCATCTAATATCAATACTTTTAAAATTAAACCCTTTTATTACACAGTCATTAAATATTGAGTGTGTAGGATTGCCTAATATCTCAGTATTATTGCCATTTAAATTACCATTTGTAAAACTACCACCTTCAAATAGTAATACACACCCACTTGGAATAGTGATAGTTTGATAGTTTAAGCTATAGTCATATTGTAGAACATAAATAGTATTCTCTTTGTTTAGCATCCGTTGAGTAAGCAAGTTTGTACTATAAGTAATTCCTGTGTTAGGATTAACTACAGTCTGTATATTCTTTCTAAGATACACTCTACCTAAACCTGAATAGTCAGTAGTATTATAGTTCTTATCTGCAAATGTTAAGGAAGTTTGATTCAAGTTATCTACAGTAGCTGTTATATCTTCACTATCTATAATAGATATACCTTGTATTCTCTTAATTAAATCAACCCATAAAGTTGCATTATTCCATTGATTCACCCTTTCTCCTTGAAATTGAAATAGTTTCCATTCTCCATCTTCATCAAGAAAGGTAATAACTTGACCAATCTTTCTACTCTTATAAGGTATTAGTTGAATAGCTTGAGTAAGGCTAATTCTTGATTCACCATACTTATCTGTAACATTAAGAAAGTCTGATACCCCCAACAGAAAGATTTGTTCTATCAAATCCTTCAAGAGTACATTAACATTCTTGCCATCTTGTACAAATGCTACTGTCTCATTACCTTTAAGAGGTAGAGAAGCTCCAGCAAACTCAGTATCTTTAACACTGTTTGCTAATAGCCACTTCTCTATTTTTCTATAATCTTCTTGTGTAAAAAACATAGTATATTAGTTTGCATCTTCAACCATTATATCTGCCACCTTTAATGCAGACAGAATTGCATTCACCTTAGTAACTACTGTTGCTAACTCAGCTCCAGTAGCTAAATTACCCACATTAGTAGCCTTCTTTACACCGCCTATTGTACTTATAGTTGCAGCAGGAAGAGTGTAAGCTGGAGGTATAGTAGGTTTATCTGATAAGTCATTATAACTTCCACTTGTAGCTACTGTAGCAAAGTTTGGTTTATTAGTTATACCATCCCAATCTACTGAGCCTTTAATAGCTGCTTGAATGTCAGCCCAACCACTAGGTCCAAAGTACTTTAATGAGCCTTTGAATAACCACATATCATTCTTTGATGCTGGGGCAAATTCTGACTCAATTATACTATTAATTCTTTTCATATTACTTAGTATTATTTGGTTTCTTATTTATTTGTTTCTCTCTTCCAAATATAACCACCTGCTGTCTTTTGCCTACCATTACAGCAAGCAGTTATATGTGTTACTTTTATATTCAATTCTCTTTCTACGTCTGAAATACAATCCCAATATCTTACAAAGATATCTTCTTTAGTATATTGCTTAACCATTTTACTGGCAGGATGGTTTTTCCCAAACTTCCCAAAAGTAGGATTAGTTTCATGTCTACCAAACATTGGGTTATTTATTCCTGAAAGAATACCTTTTCTACTTTCAGACATCTTTCTTTTAGATTCAGTAGAATGATGCCATCCAGTATGAGTATGCCCAGCTCCTAAAGCTCCATCACCTCCATCAGTTATGTTATAAGATAAGTTATGTATTTTATACCATCTAATTAAGTACCTTTCAGTATATTTAGCTTCTAGTTCTGATACATTATCTAGTATTATTGTATGAGTAAAGTTGTCCCAACCATATTTAATAATAGCTCTCTTAAATAATATCTGTTCATCAGTTCTTGTATATCCTTTACCATTATTCCACCTATATTTAGGTTTTAATTTAGTAATACCTACATATACTTTTCCTGATGGAGAAGTATGTTTATATACACAATAATTATTCATTTGATTTCTTTCTAGATTGCCTCAAACTAATTTTATCCTTTAGCTGATTATCCTCTCTATGCTTTTGCTTTTCAAAAGCAAGTTTAGCTTTATCTAAAGCTAGTTTAGCATCAAACTCTTCCATCTTTTGCAATAAATTAGCTTTAGCTTCCTCACTGAACTCAACATCTTCACTAGTCTCCTCATTAGCATATTTACCCATTTGAGCTATTAGAATTGCAGTTTCATTATCTCTAACATTCATAGTATCTTTCAATTGCATTTCAGCTTGTTTCTGTTGCATCTGAGCTTGAGCTATGTTCTGTTGAGCCTGTAACTGTTCTTGTTGAGCTTGTTGTTGTCTTTCTCTAATTTGCTGTTCATCTCTCTCTATCAATCTCTGCTTTTCAGCTAAGCTACTTGAAGTGTAGAGCTTAGTGATAGTGGAGAAGGATAAAGTCTGTGTCTGTAAGGCAGCTTGAGCTAAAGTATCAAGCTTAGCATTTAACTCTTGAGTTCCATTACTATTATCTACTACCAAACCATAGTCTGCTTCTGCAAACTCATCACCATCAATCTCCATTATTCTAGTTGATGTATCTGATAGTATGTATTGGAACTTGGTTGACCTGCCTTTAAGAGCTATCTTAGCTGTTTCAAGGAGACACTCAAGAGTTCTCTTCTTGACATCATCATGTTGAATGAATAACCATTCAGTAATATGTGATGACTGTAGATTACCTCTTTCAACTCCACCTACTGTTTCTCTATTGCTAATCTGACCTTCTCTTTGCTTAGTAATACCTGCAACTTCTGCCATTTCCATCTTGATAAACTCAAGAAGATTGACTAATTGCTGAATGTAATTACCTTGGTCTAAGTTAATACCACCTGTTGAAGCATTGTTCATAGCCCCTGCTAGCTTACCAGCAGCAGCACCATAGTTACCTTCTTTAAAAGAGTCTTCTACAAGTATGTGGTTTACTTTAGCATAATACATCCATTTATCTACTTCCCAACCTTTAGGAACCTTAGCTAAATCCATCCTCACTAAAGCACCCCAGTTATTAGCTATAGCCTTGTTCAATCTATCATGAATTGCATCATACAGATAGTTATAAGGTTTCATCATATCTACTAAACTGAAAGGTCTTCCTTGATTTAAGTTATAGATTGAACCTACGATACCAAAGTGGCATCTTGATGGATTGGAGAGTCTGTTATATTGAACTAATCTTGGTCTCATATTAACAAATATCTCATTACCAATCATAGTTCCCTCCCATGCTTCATTAATCCACATTGAGTATTCTTCTTCACCTCTAGCCTTGTTAATCACATAATCTTCTGGATAGAAGTTAAACTCTTCTTCACCTGTTTGTGGATTATATGACTTAACTTTCTTAATCTTTCTCTTACTCTTCCAATATACTCTAAGCACTCTTAAGTTACCAGCCAAGTCATAAGGAAGTAAGGAAGTACCTACACTTTCAGGGAACAAGTTAGCAGGGTCAAAGTAGAAACCATCTGATGCAGTGACTTCATCACCAATCATATTAGCATTAACAAAGCCATATCTCTCATCAATATTATCCATGCTATCTACTGTATTCTGACCTATATGGTCTGGTAGAGTTTCAATATACTTAATGTCCTTAGCTGTAAGGACATCATAATAAGTATCAATAACTCTCCCTGGACTCCAATAATCTTCAAGAATAATAATATCAGCATCTTCTATTCTATTGCTATAACCAGATTTGAAGATTCTTACTTTAAGAGGGTTTAATCTCTCAAGTACAGGCTCACCTCCTACTATATCACATTGATATATCTCTTCACCTACTGCCATAGCATCCATAAACCCTTCATTAAACATAAGAGGAATATCATATTCCTTGATATAATGATTAAGAAGTGCATTAGCTCTTATCTCCTTAAGGTCTTGCCATTCATAGGTATAGTAGTCATTAATCTTCTCAAGCTTTTCATTGAATTCATCTTCACTTTGTGAAGTATCACTTACCTCTTCTTGAAGTCTCTGTAATAACTCATTCTTCTTATTGTTCTCTATTTCTGAGATAGCTAAAGGATTAGTTACAACTACTCTAAAGTCAAACACTCTCTTACTTTCTTCACCTCTAAGAAGGTTTAATTTGGACTGCATAATTGGATAATGTTGTATCCTATCAGGAATAAACCCAGCTCTCAAATCATCAGGATTCAATATTAGTTGCATATCTTGCATATTTAATTTCCCACGAAGCAAGTTATAGTTTATTTGCTTATGTATGACTGACTTCCTAACTAATGAGTAATTAAAAAATGTCTTATTATTTCCCCACAACACGCAGTCTTTGCGCCACTTTTTAGTTTTCTGAGAGTATGGCAACATTTGTCGAGGGAAATTGGCAAATTCGATGTTCATATATTGTCCTCCTTATATTTCCATATAAATCCTGCTGCTGTTTTAGACCTGCCCTTTAGAGCAGCCACTAGATGAGTTTTTGATATACCAACTGTATCAGCAGCCTCTTTGATTGATTTATATTCTTGTATGTATTTATTATGTATATCTAATTGCAGGACAGCTTTGTACTTCTTAGCTAAAGAGTCCTCTGAGTGTTTTTTACCATAGAATGGATTATTACTTCCAGACTTATCATATTTCCCTAACCAAGTAGGAGTTTTATAGCCTCCTTTTGCTTTTCTAGTACTTACAGACTGTAATACTGCTTCTTTATTCTTGCTCCAATGTTTTCCCAGTGCTGCTATACTACACTTTCTTTTATGTTCTTCTGACTTAGGTTTACCTTTGAGTGCTTTAGAAATCTTATCTCTAATACTTTTAGTTTGAGTAGTAGCCTCTCCACCATCAGATATATTATAGCATTTCCCTTTCTTCCTATATCTTTTAATAAGTAGCTGTTCTTCTCTACAAGCTACCTCTTTAGGTAAATTCTTGAATAGAATTATATGTTCAAAGTTACTCCAACTATACTTACTTATAGCAGCAGTAAAAATGTGGATTGTTCTTATAGCCACACCTCCACCTTAATTCAGGATTAGTATAGTGTGTTATTCCTACATATATCTTTCCATTAATCTTATTAACATGGAGATATACTATATACTTCTCTTCTTCCATAATTACCTTTCATTAAACACTTGCAAAAGTAAGTAAAATAATCCACTCATGCAATAGTATAAGTGGATTATTTAGACTTACTCACATTCTTTACTAAATTTACTGTCCCCTTACAGCCCATTGAGAGCCTTTGTATATCCTATTATCATAGTTGTCTGAAAAGAACTTATCATTACCAAGATAGGTCTTATCATTAGCCTCAACTCTCTCTTGGCTAAAGTCTCCTTGATATTGTATAACCATGAATTCTCTGTATAACATTAGGGCAGTCATAGCTGAAACTCTATCATAGTTACCTAAAGATTCCCATTGAATAGACTCTTGAATAAGTGCTCTACTCTTCATGGTATATAGTCTTGGAATCATCATTTCAGTCTGTCCACCATCTACTATTTGTATAGTAGGAATAGGTGTAAGTAACCAGTTTCTATATAACAACCTGCCATAACTATTGATAAACTTATTAGCTGTGTAACCCTTACTGTTATTACCAACTCCAGGCACCTTTGTTATCTCTTTATCCTTCAAGTACTCCAATCTGTCACTAAGTAAATACAAAGAGTTCATTCTATTGAAGTATGCAAACAAACCTTTCTTGTTGTTTTCATAGTTATCTCTTGCATTATAGAACATTAGAAGTAACCTCAATTGCTCATAATAATCATCAGCAAATGTAGGTCTACCAGTGTACTCAGCTACTATTTCATCAGTCCATAGGTCTAATATGAAAGTAGATTGAAGTGATAGAGATTCTTTAGCATCATCATCATCTACAGGGTCAGTACCTGCAATATACCTATTATAAGGAACATTGCCACTACTGTCTTTCTTAGGTAGCTGGAATATCTCTATACCTCCTTCAAGCTTATTATCCTTATGCGGGAATTCTCTAATAACATTCACATCTGATGGTACAAAGTCTGGCTTACCATTCTTAATTACCATTCTACCTGTATAAACATCATCATAGATATTAGGATTAGCATCAAGCTCATTCTTCCTGTCACTTAACTGTGCAGCAGGGAATAGAGAAGATTCCTTTCTCATAATAGCTTCTTGAATAGTCAAAGGTCTCTCAGCTACTACCTGAGTTAGTCTGGCAGGGTCAGTAGAGTTATACTTAACTGTGTATCTCTTCATCAGAATATCAAGTATAGTAGCTACTACATCTGATACTCCATTTTCATTATAGAAACCACCTCTATTTAAGTAAGCTCCAAAGAAGAATACAGTCTCACCTTTGCCATTAGCATTCTTGTCATAGATATTAGGCAGTGCATAGATGTTGTAACCTCTTGGATTATAAAGCATCTGTAAAATACCATAGAAGTTAGAACCTTCTGAACCTCCAGTACCAATACCTATTTGCTGACCCCATGTCTCTTTACCTTCTCTAACAGAAGGTTCATTAGTAGTCCAAGCCACTTGAAACTTAGGGAACTTACCTATCTCTTCATATATAATTCTAGCTGCTCTACTACCTCTAGCCTTCTCTGGGTTATCATTAGTTGTTACTCCAAATACACTATTTCTAGTTCCTTTCTTAAGCCCAGTTTCAGCATCAAGATAACCCATTTCCCAAGTCATCTTATCAAGTGAAGAGTATAGTCTTCTAGCTGGCCACTGCATTAACTCTGCATTCAAGTCAGCACATGCTTCAAACTTCTTTAGAGTACCATCCTTATCACTAAGAGTACCTTTCTCAGCAGCCAATATGAAAGCATTTACCTTCTTATTATAGTTTTCATTCTCACCAACTATGAAATCTTTACCTAACATAGAAGCACAAGAGAATGACTTTGAAGCACCTCTAGTAGCTATCTGAATAGCATCTTTACCCCCATCCCAATCATATAATCCACCATATCTTGCTTGATGTACATAATGGAACCACAGATATGCACCCTCCCATGCTTTAGGAGTAGATGTTACTCTGTTTACAGCTTTCTTCTGACCTTCAATCTTCTCAGTAAGTTCAATAGGCATGTAATTCAAATAGAAATACATATCACCTGTAATCCATTCACCATCAGAAGGTCTAACCATACCATACCAACACCTTTGAGTTTCTCTTCTCAACCACTTCATATAGTCTGAATTAGGATTACCATTAGGTCTAAGGTCAGTATATTTACCAGTCTTTTTCTTATGTAAAGCTGTCTCTCTAAAGTAGTCCATATCCTCAAGGATATGGGGGTTAAGTAAATCTACAATTATTTTACCATCAGCATCCTTAGGCATATCTTTAGCTCTTTTCCTCTTAGGAGATATTAGTCTTTTAATAAACTCCACATTATTCACATAATCAAAGAATTGCTCTTGAACTTCTTTAGGGTATCTTTCAAGTAACTCATCAGTGATTGGTGTTTGGAATTCATTAGTTTCCAATAGTATCTTCATTGTATTCTCCCTTTACTATTTTATCAAATATGTCAGTGTTTACTATCCCAAACAGTGTTTTAACTACTTGTCTTTCAAGGTCTAAAAGTACTTCTTCTTCTTGAGAAGATACTAATCTACCTTGATAACTATGAGTAGTTAATATATAGTTTGTTGGTCCATTGACTACAAATATCTCTACTATTGCAACCTTATAAGCTTTAAAATGCTCAGAAGGTTCTATGTGTCTTTTCAGTACTAGAAAGGATTTAGCTTCTAGGAGCTTAGATTTTCTAATCTCCTCTATATACTGATTTAGAGATTCTACTACATCTTCTATTCTCATACCTTATATCTCCATTTATATCCTGCTGCTGTTTTATATCTACCTTTTAGGCAATTTGATATTGAGCCTGTACCACAACCTAGACTGTTAGCTGCATCAGATACACTATCAAACTCAGCTAATATCTGTCCATTTTTAGTTAATTGAATCACTGGCCTTCTAGCAGAAGAATGTCTCTTATTTACTTTATCTAATTTATCTAATATATTATCACCTTCTTTAAGAAATACATATCCTTTTGCTTGAGTTATATTATACTTATTACTTAAAGCCATAGTTATATTAGTTTCGGGTATACCTAATTCTATACTTGCTTTATGAATTGAAATATATGCTCCTACATAATTTCCACCTGTGTCATATACTATTATAGGTATTCTTTTAGAAATACCTAATTCTTCATACCCATCAGATATATTATAACTGACTCCTAGGCTTTTATACTTCTTAATCAGGGTACTTTCTATCTCTAGAGCTTCTCTATTTGACAAACCTTCATATAATATGTTATGCTCAAAATTATCCCACCCATATTTCTTAATAGCCCTAAAGAATATAGTATTCTCTCTATAACCACTACCTCTCTGCCATCTAACCTCAGGTATTTGAGAGGTAATTCCTATGTATCTCTTATTATTAAAAAGATTAACATGCTCATATACTATAAATTTTAATTCCATAATTGCTTAATTTACAGTTAGTTACTAAAGCCCATCCTCCAATATAGTCTTTTCTTTCTGACCCCTCATCTTGTTACTTTCTACTATCTCTTGAGCTACTATTCTTTCAGCTTTCATTAAGTCCTCAGCTAATGAGGGAACTAACTTAATAGAGGAAGTTACAGTGTTAAGGGGGTATTTAGGCTTATTCTTATCATCCTCAGCAGTAAGGTCTATATCTCTTAAATATTTCCTTAACTTATCAACTGCTACTCTAGTGTCTTCTAATAGAAGAGATGATGTAGTAATTACTGAGTCTCCATAAGACTTCATCGCTTCTTGTACTATCTTATCAGGTTTCCAATTCTTAGGTAAACCTTCCTCAAGTACTATCTTCTCTGACCTATCAGCTAAGTCAGTCAAGTAAGAATAAGTACTTCTAGGGTCAACCATAAAGTAGATATAGCCTAACTCAGCTAGTGCTCTTTCCTTGCTTTGGGTCTTATCTCTATTCCATAAAGTTCTAATACTCTTTATAACAAGAGCTTCTGGCTCTATAGTAAGAGTATAGCCTTCAAATTTCATTAATCTCATAGGTATATAAATTAAAAAAGCCCAGCCTATTCATTAGGCTAGGCTTGTTATTAGTTTAATTCAAGTCTGGGTTTACCCTTAAGGTGTTCCTCAGTAACAATTGTAGGATTGGGGTCAAAGTCTTCAACTTCTTCATATTCCTCAACTACATAATCGACATCTCTGTCTTGTAACTTCAAGTAAGGCTTACCATCAAGTTCAATGACATCAAATTGATACCTCATCTCTGATGAGTATTCCTCCATACCAGTCTTTAATGAGTCTGGCTGATTAGGCTTCTTAACTTGTACAGGCTTCATAAATCTTGTAGGGTCAATATGTACTAAATCACCTACTTGAATGCCATTCACATGTGGCCCTACAGCTACTACTGTCTGGAACTCATCAATTGATTTCTTAATCTTTCTTCCATCAATTAAGCTAGTTCCTTTGATATACATATCCTTTTCCTCAAACATGTTCATGGTTGTAATCAAACCAGTGAACTGAGGTCTAACTTTCTTTATTACTTTCATTTCTTATTCTATTTATGTACTTAAATCTTTCTTTAACTCCTTTCATCCTTTCATAAGTGCAAGTAAGTTTGCCTAGGGAAGGTATGTTAAAGTTACTTCTTAACTTGTTAAAGTCCTCTTCACTCAAGTCTTCTCTCAAAGGTAAGTCTGTAATAGACTGCCTTATAAATAACCAATAGGACTCATAAGCCTCCTTCACTACTTCCAAAGGAAGGTTCAGCTCCTCAGATACTCTCTTTAATATCTCTTGATAACTCATTGAATATCAAATAAAAGCATTAGTTTAAATGAACCATTTTCATCAGTGATATTAGGTATGAACCTTGGATTTATCCTATTATCTATGATGACTTTGTTCCTTCTCAGCTTTCCCATAATCACTTGAAAGTGAGCAAGAGTTATGTTACTCTCTTCTCTTACTTTCTTCTTTGTATCTTCTGACATTACTACTTTATCAAGTATATCAGAGTCTGATATTACTTTACTGAGTAGGTATCTTTCATAAGTAAAGGCAGTGATTACATCAATCTCTCTATCAGTTAACTTGTGAAAAGGCTTTAAGAATTCAAACCAGTATCTAAAGAACTTCTTTAGTGAAGTGGGTATCCTAATTACATTATTAACAGCCACTTCCATAGTTATACTCCTTATTCTTCTGGTGTTTCTTGTTCTGGTTGAGTCATTAAGAACTCAATCTCTTGAGCACATTTACTCTTGAACTCAGTAGTAAGATACTTGTTATCTTCTGTGATTACTTTGAATAGATAATCTAATCTCTTGAATAGATTAGTCATATTCATTTCCTCAATAACACCTCTCAATTGCTTATTCTCTTCAAACAACTTTCTGTCTTGTTCAGACATTTGGTGCAACATACCAACTAACTGCTCTCTAGTTAACTCTTGAGGAGCATCTTGCTTGCAACTACCAGTAGTGCAAGTACCTTCAATCTTTAATTCTTTTTCCATTCTACTCTTATTTCTTAGTTACATAACTACCACCATATACAGTTCCATACTTCTTCTCCCATGTATGTATATCTGTTTTGGCTGTTTTAGTGCAGCCACACTTATCACAGTATGGTTGACCATTTACATCTCTTATTGCAAGAGATAAACAATGTGTGCAGTATTCTACAGGTTCATTGTTATAATCAGATTGCTTGTCCTGTAAGTCTTCCATAAATATTCTTCTTAGTCTCATTCATTACTCTACTGTGAGTACCTTTTCTAGTAGAGGTATTAGCTCTGTTATTAAAAGGTCTCTTAGGTACAAGAGTACCAAACTTAGTTACATCACCTCTTCTCATTGCTCTTGCAACTGACTTATACTTAGTTACAGCTTCAAAGATAATCAAATTCTTTAGAATTTCAGGTCCTGCAACTAACACTTCTCCCATTTCTCTTTCCATGTTTTCTAAGTTTACTTGTAATATACTAGAACATACTGACCTCTCTCACTAAGAAGAGACACTATATTCTCTCTTTTAATCTCTAATTCATTAGCTCTTTCTACAATAGCTCTAATGCTGTTCTCAGCAAATGCTGTCATATATGTAGCTTTAACTTCTTCTTTCTCTCCCATAGCTATATTGCTTTTAGTTTCTAATAGTGGCAGGCAGGGACTCGAACCCTATCTTGAGGTTATGAGCCTCAAATGCTAGCCTTTACACCAACCTGCATTGAGCAAGTAAAGGGAAATCGAACCCTCATCCTGAGCTTGGAAGGCTCTCACACTGACCATTGTGCTATACTTGCATTTGAGAAGATTTGGCAACTGGTACTTCTCTTGCTGGGATGACCTTAGCCAGCACCTTCCTTCACATCTCACTAGGGAAAAATGATAAAAACCTAGTTTCCATTGAGCCAAGGAATGTTACTCTGTCACTGAATGGAACACAGCTTTTAGTAACTTCTTGAGCTTCTTGTAGGAATTGAACCCACATGACCTCTTTACAAGAGAGGCATAATAACCTTTATATGAAAGAAGCATTAACTTAGTAGCTTAGGAGGGAGTTGAACCCTCACTTGTACAGGGTTTAAGTCTGTTGTGTCTACCAAGTTGCACCACTAAGCTATTAGTAAGGTCTAATATCACACAAGCTAAATAAATACTTGTATTGATTAACCTCTTGAATGAAAGTCTCACACTCAGACTTGATACCAACATAGATTGTTTCTTGGGGAATCTTATCATAGAAAGCTAGTGTATTACTCCTAACTTCTTCAATGAAGTCCATTGCATTTAGTGCATCACTAGGGACTCCTTTAATAACATTAGGCTGCATCTTACCTAAAATTCCCATATAACCTTCTGCTAGAATATCTTGAAAGTCTTCGACTTTCTCTAGAAAGTCATCTAAGTAAACATGAATATTCTTCTTAGGTGCTGCCCAGTGAAGATTCTTACACTTTGTCTTGTAACCTTCTAGTTTATTTATGAAGTTAATAAAGAATTCTGCACCATTAAATGATGTTTCATTTACCTCATTATCCTCAATTGGAGTTAGTAAACCATATTCCATATATCTCTTTGTTTTGATGTTACAAAGGTATGTATTTTAATTGAACTATACAAGTAAATCACATACTTTTTATTGTTAAATAATGTTGTAGTAGGAAGCAAGGGAGTCGAACCCTTAGAAGTATTTCTACTTATGGAGCCTAAATCCATTGTGTCTCAACCAGTTGCACCAGCTTCCCTTGTATTACTATAGTTATGAGCTTGCATGTGACAGTTAGCACATAATATTTGAATGTTAGATAAATCATTATTATAATGATTAAAATCTATATGATGTAGCTCTAATGGTATTGGTCTCCCCATCCATTCTGATAATCCACAACACTCACATTTATTCTCTTTTATTCCATCTTCTATGAGTCTTCTTCTCTTTCTTGAGTTAGATATATTAATGTTAGCTAGTAGTTCTAATGCACTCTTTTTACCAACTATTGTCTTATGTCCACTAGCTCCTTGATTGCCTGAGTAGCTTATATCTAACTTTTTTGTAATATCTATTGAGAGTCTGCACTTTACACCCAAGTCTTCTAGCTATCTCAGCATTAGATTCTTGATTGTTTATCCATTCAAGTATATCTTCTTTTCTATCTAATATATCTAATCTCTTTCTCATATTTAATATTTTAAGTGGGAACTTCTGAAATCGAATCAGAGCCTTGGGTTTTTCAGACCCACGTGCAAACAACCACCTACACCAAGTACCCATTTAGTTTATCCTAGTCTCTAATCTAGTCACCACTCATAAACTAAGAGCAAGCATTTCTATTGAAGTTGAGGTAGAGGGACTCGAACCCCCAGTCCATTTAAGGAAATGATTTACAGTCATTTCTGCTACCAATTACAGGTTATACCTCAATATAGTTACCCCACTGGGACTTGAACCTCCAACCTTGTGGTTAACAGCCACCTGCTCTGACCAATTAAAGCTATACCCTCATTATGTTGCTCCTATAGGATTTGAACCTATGACCTTTGGTATGTAACACCACTATTCTTGACCACTGAACTAAGGAGCAGTGCAGGGTACTTAAGGTGTACCCTAGACCTGTGAACTAAAAACTCTAACATTATGAAAACATGAAAACAAGTGGATACATGTGGGACTTGAACCCCAACTTCACAGTGCAAATGTGATGTGTTAGCCAATTACACTACATGACCCATTTGTAGAGTAGAGAAGACTCGAACTTCCAATTTCTGCATCCCAAATGCAGGGGGTTGACCAATTACCCAACTACTCTATATTGCGGAGGATATAGGATTTGAACCTATACATCCTTTCAGACTACTCACTGTTTAGCAAACAGTTCCCTTACCATTAGGGTTAATCCCCCAACTTTAAGTAAAGACCACAATGACAAGTATCATGTTCTCTATAATCAGAACAAGGACATTTCTTATCTTCCCCTGTATTATGACAGGGGCACTCACCATTATTAATCTCACATCTCTTTAAGATAGCATTTACCACCTTATCATTAGGGTTGAGACACCAACCTTCTTTTCTAAATATCTGTACCATTACTTAACTTACTAATCTTTCTATCTAAATACTTACTGTACAGCAGGAATGCAACACCTATTAAATATACTCCAAATGGTACTGAGAGATACATTGGAATTAGTATTGGGTACTTGAATATTAGTGATATTCCTTGCAGCTGAGCATTAACTAATACTCCTAGTAATGCTATTAAGGCATATATGGTAAAGCTGCCATACTTATCATCACATTTATCTCTAACATACCTCAAACTTTTTAATCTCTTTTCCTCTGGAGTTAGCTCCTTTATTTCACAAGTAGAAGGTTTTAGTATTACTGTTCTATTAGGGTCCAGTATTCTACTACCATACATTACATACTTTAAACTATTCATGTTTTTCCTCTTTGAGGAAGAGGTGGGACTCCAACCCACACACCACTTTTATATGGTTACTAGTAGTTTTCAAGACTACTGCCTTAGCATTAGGCTTACTCTTCCAGTTAGTTGCAAGTAGTGGATTTGCACCACTGATGTCTCCCCTATACTGGGAGTGAGGTTACTACTTCTCTAACTTGCTAAACCTTGATTGACATTGATTACATTCTCTTATTGCACTCAAGAATCTTTCAGAACCAAGGGTGTTAAGCATTGCAAGATACTTAACAGTAACTCCTTGCATAGTTACCTTTGCAGTCTATGAGGGAATTGAACCCTCTATCTCCACATTGACAGTGTGGCATGTTGAACCTCTACACCAATAGACTATTATGTATTGGGTATGGGATTTGAACCCATATTGACCACCTTGAAGGTGGTGACTTAACCAATTTGTCCAACCCAACATTTAAAAAATAACCACTCCTATCTTCACAGACCAGAGTGGTCTAAAACCATGAAATCCAATTTATCCCATTGTAGTTCATTTACATTATGAAATAGAAAATCCAAGTACAGGGAGTGAGACTCGAACTCACAAGGTCATAAAGACAATAGTTTAGAAGACTATTACGCTTCCATTACGTTCTATCCCTGCTTATATCTATAATAATATCTTGCTCCATTTTTATTTTTAGACTTATAAGTATCTAATTGAGAGTCACAATTAGGACATATACATCTAAGGTTATCTCTTCTATTGTTTGAAGCATTTCCATCTATATGGTCTACTATAAATACCAATTTCTTTTCATTCCATATAGGAGATATACCACATATATCACATTTATTTCCCTGCTCCTTTAATATATCCTCTCTGAATAAAGAGGGAGAATAATTAGCTCTCATTATTGAGCTATCTCCTACTTTTATCTTGTTGTATGCCTCTTTATGTCTAGCTAATTGCTGACATTTGTGAGAGCAGTAATGGTTAGAATTAGACTTCCTTAACTTGTACTCCCTCCCACAAGTCTTACAGGTATTCATATTAACTTTAACTAGACCT
>ERZ1673702.201-NODE-201-length-97867-cov-15.211344_pt1 | contig 97867 bp, 97 predicted proteins | sample MGYA00580232_ERZ1673702 | MGnify/ENA primary metagenome ERZ1673702 (study PRJEB41218, sample SAMN15661792) | gut metagenome | host: Homo sapiens | place: Canada: London | collected 2015-08-20/2019-03-30 | study: EMG produced TPA metagenomics assembly of... | reverse complement strand
GTGCCGACAATATTTGCGGGTTACCCTGCTGAGAAGATAGGTTGTTGCCAGATTTTTTATTTTTATAAAGCATAAATTAGAAATAAAGCTCTTATTTTTAATTTATGCTTTATTTTAATATAAGAGAAGCTGTAAGCTCTATAGTTAATTATTATATTAATCTAAGAGGTGGAAGAGAAAGTCCAACTAAAGAATTTTTGGAAGTTAGACCGGGTTTGAGTTTTAAAGAATTTAATAATTATATAAATCATCTTGGAAATGATATTATAAAATGATATAATTCAAATTATAATAAATTAATTTTGTAAAAGGAGAAGAAAATGTCAAGAGAAATATGGAAGGCTGGAACTTTTGTATATCCAATTCCAGCTGTAATGGTTACATCTGGAACTTTTGAAAATGCAAATATTATGACGGTTGCTTGGACAGGTATAATAAATACAAATCCAGCAATGTGCTATATATCTGTAAGACCAGAGCGTTATTCATACAATTTAATAAAAGAAAATGGTGAATTTGTTATCAATTTAACAAATGAAAAATTGGCATATGCAACAGATTGGTGTGGTGTAAGGTCAGGTTCTAAATATGATAAATTTAAAGAAATGAAATTAACAAAAGAAAAGGGAAAATTTGTAAAATGTCCACTAATAAAAGAAAGTCCAGTAGCAGTTGAATGCAAAGTAAAGGAAATAAAAGAGCTAGGTAGTCATCATATGATAATTGCAGATGTTTTATCAATTGATGCTGATAAAAAATACATAGATGAAAATGGTGCATTTGATATATCTAAATGCAATTTAATAGCATATTCAAATGGTGGATATTATTCTTTAGGTAAGAAAATTGGAAAATTTGGCTTTTCAGTTGCCAAAAAGAAGAAGAAAAGTAAAAATAACTCTTTTAGAGGTTGACATATCTAAAAACAAGTGATAAAATATTTAAGCATATGATTTAAGAAATAGATAGCTTATAAAAAATATAGCAAAAATAATTAGCTGGAGGTGTATCTAAAATGGCTGCAAAAGGAGCAAGAGAATCAATAACATTAGCATGTTCAGATTGTAAAAGAAGAAATTATACAACTGAAAAAAATAAAAAAAATACAACAGATAGACTTGAAGTAGTAAAATATTGTCCATTCTGCAAAAAACGTACAACACATAAAGAAACAAAATAACCTTTCAAGGAGGAATTTTTAATGGCTAAAGATGAAAAAAATAAAAAAAATAAAAATCCAAAAAAAAGTTTTCTTAAAGAATCAAAAGCAGAGTTAAAAAAGGTTTCTTGGCCAACACCTAAGAGCTTGGCTAATGATACTGCAACTGTTATAGGAATAGTATTAGTTGTGGCAATTATTGTATTTATATTAGACTTTATATTCTTAGCTTTTAATGAAAATGTTTTAATAAAAGCTGAAGAAAAAATAAAAGGTAATAATACTGTAATAGAACAAACTGTAAATCAATCATCAGATGAAAATACAGAATCAAACACAACTACTGACGAAACAAATACAGAAGATTCAAATGCAACAGAAGAAACTACTACACAAGAAAATACTGAAAATTCTGGAACAGGCAATAATTCAGCTGAGTAATTTTAAGAATACAATTATATAAAGGAGGCTAAAAAAATGTCTCGAGAAAACGAGGAATTAATTCCAAGATGGTATGTAGTACATACATATTCGGGTTATGAAAATAAGGTTAAAAAAGATCTAGAAAACAAAGTTAAAAACAGAGAACTTGAAGATTTCTTTTTCGATATAATTGTACCAATGGAAGAGCAGATTGAAATAAAAGATGGAAAGAAAAAAACTAATTTAAAGAAAGTATTTCCAGGATATGTTTTAATAAAAATGATTGTTACAGAAGAAACTTGGTATATTGTAAGAAATACTAGAGGTGTAACTGGATTCGTTGGATCTGGAACTGACCCAATTCCACTTACTGATGAAGAAATCAGAAGTATGGGATTTGAAAAAGTAGAAGTAAATGTTGATTACGATGTAAATGATTCTGTAAAAATTATTGAAGGTGCGTTCGCTGAATGTGTTGGAACAGTACAGGAAATTAATAAAGAAAAACATAAAGTTAAAGTACTAGTTTCAATGTTTGGTAGAGAAACACCAGTTGAACTTGATTTTTCACAAGTTCAAAAGGTTTAATTTTATAAAGTGTTAATAATTTAAAATTACATAAATTATTTTGTCAATATCATATTAAAGGAGGTGCAATACAGTGGCAGACAACAAGAAAGAAGAATTCAAAATCATAAAACTACAAATTCCTGCAGGTAAAGCTACACCAGCTCCACCAGTAGGACCAGCTTTAGGAGCAAGTGGTGTTAACATTATGCAATTTGTTAAAGAATTCAATGATAGAACTGCAAATCAACCTGGAATGATAATACCAGTTGTTATTACAGTTAATCCAAAGGATAAATCTTTTACATTTGTAACTAAAGTTCCACCAGTAGCAGTATTAATTAAAAAAGCTGCTAAAATTGAAAAAGCTTCAGGAAAGCCAAACAAAGAAAAAGTTGCTACAATAACAAAAGCTCAAGTTAAAGAAATAGCTGAACAAAAAATGCCAGACTTAAATGCTGCATCATTAGAAGCTGCAATGAGTATGGTTGCTGGAACAGCTCGTTCTATGGGTGTTGTAGTTGCTGAATAATAATTAAAATAAAAATTGGGAGAATGTAAACATTCGTTAATACCAAAGGAGGATTAAAATGAAAAAAAATGGAAAGAGATATCAAGAATGCGAAAAGCTTATTGATAAATCAAAAGTATATCCAGTAGCAGAAGCTATTGAATTATTAGAAAAAATGCCAAAAGCAAAATTTGACGAAACTGTTGAATTGCATGTAAAATTAGGAGTTGATTCTAAACATGCTGATCAACAAGTTAGAGGTACTACAGTACTTCCAAATGGAACAGGTAAAACTTTAAAAGTTTTAGTATTTGCTAAAGGACCTAAAGCTGATGAAGCTGTAAAAGCTGGAGCAGATTATGTAGGTGCTGAAGAATTAATACCAAAAATTGAAAAAGAAAACTGGTTTGATTATGATGTAATCGTAGCTACACCTGATATGATGGGTGTTGTTGGTAGATTAGGTAAAGTATTAGGACCAAAAGGATTAATGCCAAACCCAAAATCTGGAACAGTAACAATGGATGTTACAAAAGCTATACAAGAAATCAAATCTGGTAAAGTTGAATATAGATTAGATAAAACTAATATAATTCACTTAGGATTTGGTAAGGTTTCATTTGGTAAAGATAAATTAGTAGAAAACTATGATGCAATAATGGGAGCTATTATAAAAGCTAAACCAGCTGCAGCAAAAGGACAATACATTAAGAGTGTTGCAATTTCTACTACTATGGGACCTAGTATGTATATTGATCAAAAATAATTTATAAATAAATAGCCAAAGAAAGTAGGCGACAGTAAGTCCTACCGAGGCATATAATGAACGGATTTATCCAGTCTTTATAATGCCTTTGGGCTATGAAGATTGGATTTATTTTTGCAAATTTTTTAGGAGGTGAAATCAAAAAATGGCTAGCGAAAAAGCACTAAAACAAAAAGAAGAATTAGTAAAAGCTTTAGCAGAAAGAATGAAATCTGCAAAAGTTATTATATTAACAGATTACAGAGGAATTAATGTTGCAGATGTAACAAAATTAAGAGCTGACTTAAGAAATACAAACTCAGAATATAAAGTTATCAAAAACAACATTATAAAAAGAGCTCTTGATATGAATGGGGAATCAGCACTTGATGATTTATTAACAGGACCTACTGCAGTATTAATGGGTGATGAAGATTATTTAGAGCCATCAAAAGTTCTTTACAATTTTGCAAAGGATAATGATTTTTATAAAATCAAAGGTGGTATTATAGACGGAAAAGTTATGACAGCAGAAGAAATTATTACACTTGCAAAACTTCCATCAAAACAAGAATTACTTGCAAAACTTGCTGGATGTTTACTTGCAAATATTTCAAAATTGGCTGTTGCGCTTGATCAAGTTAAAGCTCAAAAAGAAGCTGAATAATATGAGAGTTATAAATGAATATTAATTATATCATTATAATACATAGAATATTATTTCAAATTCAAAATTGTTTTTGATTTGAATTTGAAATGATTTACATTAATATATCATAATATAACTCAAAACAAAAAATAATTAAAAATTAAATGTGTTAGAAAAACACAAAATTAAATTTATTATAGGAGGATTTTAAAATGAATAAAGAAGAAATGATTGAAGAAATCAAAAAAATGACAGTTGTTGAATTAGCTGACTTAGTAAAAGCTATCGAAGAAGAATTTGGAGTATCTGCAGCAGCAGTTGCAGCACCAGCAGCAGGAGCAGCAGGAGCTGCAGCTGAAGAAAAATCATCTTTCAATGTAGTATTAAAAGATGCTGGAGCAAACAAAATACAAGTTATCAAAGTTGTTAGAGATGCAACAGGATTAGGATTAAAAGAAGCTAAAGACTTAGTTGATGGAGCACCTAAAGCTGTTAAAGAAGGAGCTAACAAAGACGAAGCTGAAGAATTAAAAGCTAAATTTGAAGCTGTTGGAGCAGTTGTTGAATTACAATAATTTTAAATTTATTTAATAATTACATCAAAGTATTAAAAATAAGTTTAATACTTTGATGTATTTTTTGCTTTTCAATGCATAACATTCAGTAATAGTGTTTTATTTTAATATTATGTATTGAAAAACAAAAATAATAACTTATTATAATACAAATTAAAAATAATAAAAGTATAAATTGAACAAGCGGTCAAACCGTATAAATAGCGTATACCAAGGCTTTACAATTCTTTTAATAATTAGTATTGACTTTAATTATTTAAAGTAATAAAATAAATGAATAATATATACAGTATGTATGGAGGAAATTATGAAAATATTATTTGATGCTATGGGTGGAGATAATGCACCAGACGCAAATATAACTGGTGCTGTAAATGCAATAGAAAAGATCAATGCAGAAATAATTTTAATTGGAAATGAAAAATTATTAAATGAACGTATAAAAGAGTTATATGGTAAAGAAAATATAATTGAATTATCTGATAGAATAAAAATCGTTAATGCTGAAGAAGAAATTACAATGGAAGATAGCCCAACAAAAGCAATAAAAGCAAAGAAAAATTCATCAATGGTTGTTGGATTTAATATGCTTAAAAATGGAGAGGGCGATGTATTTTTATCAGCAGGAAATTCTGGAGCGTTATTAGCTGGAGCAACTTTATTAGTAGGAAGAATAAAAGGTATTGATAGACCAGCTCTTGCAGCAATGTTACCAGCTTTTGAAGGTAGATTTTTATTAATGGATGCTGGAGCAAATACAAATTGTAAAACAATTAATATATTACAATTTGCTCAAATGGCAGGAATATATTTGAAAAATACATATAATATAGAGAAACCAAAAATAGGATTACTAAATAATGGAACAGAAGAAACAAAAGGTAATGATTTAATGAAAGAATCATACAAATTATTAAAAGAAAATGCTGAAGATTACGGTTTTGAGTTTATTGGAAATATAGAAGGTAGAGAAGCTTTTTCAGGAGAAGTAGATGCAATTGTAACAGATGGATTTACAGGAAATATATTTTTAAAGACTACTGAAGGTGTAGGAAAAATGGTAAAGAGAAATTTAAAAAAAGAAGCTAATAAAAGTATTTTCTCAAAAATTTCATTATTACCAGCATTACCAATTATAAAACGCTTCGGAAAATCAATGGATTACAAAGAATATGGTGGAGCTCTATTTTTAGGTGTAAAAAAACCAGTAATAAAAGCTCATGGAAGTAGTGATGCAAAATTATTTGAATACACCTTAAAACAAGCAGAACAATTTGTAAATGATAAAACTGTAGATAATATAATAGAAAAATATTCAGAGCTAAATAATGAATCACAAAAAGCTGAAACAATAAGTGCTGAATAAATAGATATAATATACACAAATTTACACAACTCAGATAATGGTGCATTAGTAAGAAATAAAATTTTTAAATGCAATATATTTAAAACAGTTCCTTAAAAAATGTGGATTATAATGAGTGGTTTATTTTAAATAAAAAAATAATAAAAAAAATCTTGACATTTTATGATACATATATTATTGTAGTGTTCATAGGAAGTACTTGAAAGGGGGTGAACTTATATGGGTTCAGACAACGAACTTTTTGAGAAAGTAAAGGGTATTATTGTTGAGCAATTAGGTGCTAATGCAGAAGCTGTAAAAATGGAAGCATCTTTCATAGATGATTTAGGAGCAGATTCTTTAGACATTGTTGAATTAATAATGGCATTAGAAGAAGAATTTGATACAGAAATTCCAGATGCTGATGCAGAAAAAATAGTAACAGTTGGAGATGTAGTTGACTACATTAAAGATCATGTTGAACAATAAAAGCTAAAAACTTATTTAGTAGAATTTGTATTTACATATAACTATTAAAATAAGTTTTTAGTTAAATAAAAAATGAAAGGTTTAATCCTTTCTTTTTTTAATAATTATGAAAGGAGAAAAAATATGGATTTTAGTGCTTTAGAAAAAAGTATAGGATATACATTTAAAGATAAAAATTTATTAAAAAATGCACTAACACATACCTCATATGCATATGAAAATAAAGTAGATAGTAATGAAAAATTAGAATTTCTAGGAGATAGTATTTTAGAATTTTTATCAAGTAAATATATTTATAATAATTATACAAAATTAAAAGAAGGAGAAATGACTAAAGTTAGAGCTGATGTAGTTTGTGAGAAAAGCTTATATAAAGTAGCGTGTAAGCATAATTTTAGTGATTTCTTATATCTTGGAAAAAGTCAAAAAGCAAATGAAAAAGAAGTAAGACCAGCCATATTAGCAGATAGTGTAGAGGCTGTTATTGCTGCAATTTATTTTGATGCAGGACTAGCTGAAGCTGAAAAATTTATAGTAGAAAATTTAAAAGATGCAATAAACACAGCAACAATGCATGTAGGAATGAAAGATTATAAAACTGTATTACAAGAAAAATTACAAATACACGGAACAGTTGATATAAAATATAACATAGTAAAAGAGTTTGGTCCTGACCATGATAAAAATTTTGTAGCAGAAGTTTTATGTGATGGAAAATTTTTGGCAGAAGGAACAGGAAAAAATAAAAAAATGGCAGAAATGGAAGCAGCAAAGAAAGCTCTAGAAAATATGTAAGTAGTATTAGAAATATGAGTTATAAAGATAATAGAAGGTGAGTTTTAATGAAAAAAGAATATATTATCCCAATATTTGTACCGCACTTAGGTTGTCCAAATGATTGTACTTTTTGCAATCAAAAAAAGATAAGTGGCCAAACAAAAAATGTAAAAGCAGAAGATGTAAAAAATACAATAGAATATTATTTAAATAATTTTAAAGATGATAATAAGTATATAGAAGTCGCTTTTTTTGGTGGCAGTTTTACAGGTATAGATGTTGATAAACAAAAAGAATTATTAAGTGTTGCCTATGAATATATAAAAAATAAGAAGATTGATAGTATACGAATTTCAACAAGACCAGATTATATAAATAAAGAAATTTTAAAAATGCTAAAATCATATGGTGTAAAAACTATAGAGCTTGGTGTTCAATCAACAAATGATTATATTCTAAATAAAAGTAAACGTGGACACACATTTGAAGATGTAAAAAAAGCATCAAAATTAATAAGAAAAAATGGATTTATACTTGGTCACCAAATGATGGTAGGATTACCAGAAAGCACTAGACAAGATGAAATAAACACTGCAAAAGATTTGATAAAATTAAAACCGAAAATAGTAAGAATTTATCCTGTTTTAGTAATAAAAGGAACTCAACTTGAAAAGGATTATGAATCAGGAGAATATACACCATTGACTGTGGAACAAGCAGTGGAAACTGCAAAAGATTTATTAGTTTTATTTAATAAGAAAAAAATAAATGTTATAAGAATTGGATTGCAAAATACAAATGAAATAACAGATCCAAACTCAAAGAAAAGTCAAGTTGTAGCAGGTCCATATCATCCTGCATTTAGACAATTGGTAGAGTCTAGATTATGGTATGATAATATTGCAAATGAAATTAAAAAAGTAAATTCCAATGTAACTCATATACAAATTGATGTAAATCCAAGTGATATAAATAATGCTGTTGGACATAAAAGAATAAACATAGAAAAAATTAATGATACATATAATACTGATTTGAAAATAAATCCTAATTCAAAAATAAAAAAAGGAAAATTGAAAATTACAAAGTTAATAAAATACCAAGAGTTTATAAAAGAAAATGTAAAATAATTTATTTAGTATAAAATCACCTATAAATGTAAATAATCACATTATAGGTGATTTTTATGGTACTTGGGAATCTAAAAAAATATGCTCTTGAGTATATTTATATAATTATTGGAGCTTTTTTGATGGCTGTATCAACTGCTTTATTTTTATTACCAAATCAATTATCAACTGGAGGAATTTCTGGTATTTCTACGATATTATATTATTTATGTAATTATCCAGTTGGATTAACAATGTTATTAATAAATATTCCGCTGTTTGTTATTGCAATGGTAAAAGTAAATAAAAGATTATTTTTTAAATCAATTTTAGGAACAGTTTTATTATCAGTATTTATAGACTTATTGGGAAATTTATCACCAATTACTAATGATAGATTTTTAGCTTGTATATATGGTGGAATAATAATGGGAATTGGTACTGCAATAATATTAAAAGCAGGTGCATCAACAGGTGGAACTGATTTGTTGTCATATGTAATAAGGGCATATAATAATAAATTTAAAAGTAGTAGAGTTATAATTATTGCAGATACAATAATTATCTTTTTTAATATTATATTTTTTAGAGAAATTGAAATTGGTTTATATTCTGTAATTGCAATTTATTTAATGGGGAAAATGATTGATATAATTTTTGAGGGAATTTATTTTACCAAGATAATGTTTATTATATCTGAAAAATATGAAGAAATTTCTAAAGAAATTGGTATATTAGTAAAAAGAGGAAGCACAGGAATCTACTCAAAAGGGATGTATTCGGGAAAACAAAATGTAATGTTATTTTGTGTTGCATCACGAAAAGAAGTAGCTGAAATAAAGCAGATAATAAAACAAATTGATAAAAATGCGTTTATAGTTACAACAGATGCAATAGAAACATTAGGAAAAGGATTTTCTGAATAAATTATATTATCATATCATATAAATAAAACAGGTGATATGAATGAAAAAAATGTTATGTGTTTTTTTGGCTGTGATATTAGTGTTTTATAGTTATAATATAGTGTATGCTGATGATATTATAGAAGAGGAGTTTAATCAAAAAGATTTACAAGATATAATTGAAACATCAAGCAAAACAAGTGATGAATTGACATTAAATTCAAGAATTGCTGTTGCTTTTGATAGAAATTCAAATAAAGTTATATGGGGAAAAGATGAAAATAAAAGAACTGCAATGGCATCTACTACAAAAATAATGACTTCAATAATTGTAGCTGAAAATTCTAATTTAGATGATATAGTAACTATATCAGCAAAAGCTGCCGGAACAGGCGGTTCAAGATTAGGTTTAAAAAAGGATGATAAAATTTCAATGAGAGATTTATTATATGGTTTGATGTTGAGGTCCGGAAATGATGCTGCCGTTGCTATTGCAGAACATATTGGAGGAGATATTCCATCTTTTGCAGAGCTAATGAATAAAAAAGCAAAAGAGCTTAACTTAAAAGATACGCACTTTGTTACTCCACACGGGCTAGATGACCCAGAACATTATACAACAGCATATGAACTTGCAAAAATTACAGATTATGCATTGGAAAATAAAACAATTGCTAAAGTTGTGTCAACAAAGTTTTACACGATAAATATAAATGGATATCCAAAGGATTTATCAAACACAAATGAATTATTAGGAAATTTAAATGGAGTAAATGGAGTAAAAACTGGGTTTACAAATAATGCTGGAAGATGCCTGGTGACATCTGTTGACAGAAATAACTTTAATATAATAACAGTTGTATTACAGGCAGATACAAAAAAATTTCGTACTCAAGATAGTATAAAATTAATAGAGTACATATATGAAAATTATACACCAGTAAATATAAAAACAATTGTAGAGGAAAAATTTAATGAGTGGTGTAATATAAATAAAAAAAGAATAACAATCGAAAAAGCAAAAACATCAACAATTGATATTTCATATAATAATTTGCAAAATGATATTGTAGTAGTGAAAAAGAGAGATTTAGATAATATAACAATAGAAATTAATTCAATATTTAATATGCAGGCACCAGTGGAGGCTAATACTATAATTGGAACATTGAAGGTTAAAGTAAAAGACAAGATTATAGATACAGAAGATGTTTGTATAAAAAATGAGATTTTAAAGAAAGACATAAGAGATTATTTTATTAAGTGTATAAAATCTATAAATAGATTTTAAATATATAATATAAAAAAGTTGAAAAAATTTGTGTTTAATTCAAAAATTGACATAGATTTTTTTATTTTTTCCTATAACTATGATTTATAATTAATATTAGAAAAAACACTGTAACATATTGAAAAAATGTCAATTAAAGGATATAATATGGAAAGTTTAAAAGATGTAAATAGGAGGAAAAATATATGGCAACAAAAGACAAAAGTATGTGGATATTAATAGTATTTATTTTAGCAGGAGTAGTAATAGGAGGTCTAGTAGGTGACCTTGCATCAAAATCTAGTGGGTTATGGTGGCTTGCATATGGTCAACAATTTGGTTTAAGCGACCCCTTAACAGTAGATTTAAGTATAATAAAATTATCATTTTCATTAATGATAAAACTAAATATTTCAAGTATATTAGGTATGATTCTTGCAATATTCATTTACAGAAAAGTGTAATAAGGGGTTAAAAGAGGGCAAGAAAGGATAATATGTCATTAAAAATTAAAGAGCTACCCATAACAGAGCGACCATACGAAAAATTAGAAATGTATGGAGAAAAAATGTTATCAAATTCCGAATTATTGGCAATAATAATAAAGAATGGAACAAAAGATTTTACAGCAATAGATATATCAAATGCAATATTAAAAAAAGTAAACAATAACTTAAGAGATTTACAAGATATACCATTGCATGAATTTAAAGAGATACAAGGAATTGGAAAAGTAAAGGCTATTCAACTAAAAGCAATATGTGAACTTACAAAAAGAATTTCTAGACCAATTAATGATGCGAAGATTCAAATAAAAAATACAGATGATATAGCAAAAATATTAATAGAAGAGCTAAAATATGAAAAACGCGAAATTGTAAAGTTAGTTTTATTAAATACAAAAAATATAATACTAAAGATTATAGATATATCTTTTGGTGGTACAAGTTCAGCTTTTGTAGAGCCAAAAGATATATTATTAGAGGCTATAAAAATAGGTGCCCCCAAAATTATAATTGCACATAATCACCCAAGTGGAGACCCTACACCAAGCTTGGCTGATTTTGAAATAACAAATAGAATTGAAAAAGCAGGGCAAATAATGGGAATAGAGCTATTAGACCATATTGTTATTGGAGATTGCAATTATATAAGTATTTTTTCGAAAAGAGGAGTGAACAATGTTTAAATTTAACTTTTTTAAATTAGTATCAAAAGATATTGGAATAGATTTAGGAACTGCAAATATATTGGTAACTTTAAAAGGAAAAGGTATTGTTTTAAAAGAGCCATCAGTAGTAGCAATTGATAAAAAAACAGGAGCTATATTATCTACTGGATATGAAGCAAAAGAAATGTTAGGAAGAACACCTGATGATATTAAGGCTGTAAGACCATTAAAAGATGGTGTTATAGCTGATTTTACTGCGACTCAACTTATGTTAAAAAATATACTTACTAAAGTATGTAGAAAATATAATGTTGCAAGACCAAGAGTTGTAGTTGGTGTGCCTTCTGGAATTACAGAAGTTGAAGAAAGAGCAGTACAAGAAGCGGTTTTACAAGCAGGAGCAAGAGAAGTGTATTTAATAGAAGAGCCAATGGCTGCAGCTATTGGTGCAAATATGGATGTAGCAGAGCCTAGCGGAAATATAATTGTAGATATAGGTGGAGGAACTACCGAAGTTGCAGTAATATCTTTAGGTGGAATTGTTGTAAGCTATTCTTTAAGAATTGCTGGAGATGAGTTAGATGAGGACATAGTAAATTATGTAAAAAGAGAATTAAACTTGGCAATTGGAGAAACTACTGCAGAAGAAATAAAGAAAACAATAGGATGTGCAAAACCATTAATGACAGATATGTCAATGGAAATTAGAGGTAGAGATTATGCAACAGGCTTACCAAAAAATGTAACAATATATTCCTCTCAAATTTTAGAAGCAATGCAAGAATCTGTGGCTAAAATTGTTGATTTAGTAAAAATGACATTAGAAAAAACTCCACCAGAATTATCATCAGATATTATGGAAAAAGGTATTATATTAGCTGGAGGAGGAGCATTAATTCAGAATTTAGATAAGCTATTAATAGATAATACAGGAATGCCAGTATATGTAGCAGAAGACCCTCTTGATTGTGTTGTAAAAGGATGCGGAAAAACCTTAGATGATATTGAAAAATTAAAAACTGTTTTTATAAATTCAAGGGGACGAAAATAATTTTAGGAGAATGTAATGTATAAAGACAATAAAAATGGAAAGATAGGAATAATAGTTACTGTTATAGTATTAATTTGCTTGGTAATAATTACTAATTTGGATAATAATATTTTGAGTAAAATTGTGAATCCATTTACAAAAATTACAATGTCTGCACAAAGTGGAGTAGCGTATTTAAAAAATAAATTATCTAAAAATAACGAGTATTTTGTTACACAAGATGAGTTAAAATCTCAAAATAGTGAATTGAAAAAGGAAAATGACGAATTAAAAATAAGCAAGCAAGAATTGGAAGTATTAAAAGCTGAAAATAAAACATTAAAAGAATATGTAAAACTTACAGACCAGTATTCAGAATATAATACAACTCCAGGATATGTAATACAAAAGGATTTTTCTAATTATAGTAAAGTAGTTGTAATAAACATTGGAAAAAATGACGGAATAGAAAGTGGTATGACAGTTGTTGCTGAAGGCGGCCTTGTGGGGTATGTTGTATCAGTAGAAGATAATTCATCAAAAGTTCAAACAATAATAGATACCGCAAGTGCAGTAAGTGCAGCTTTTGTGAATACCGAAAAAAGTTTAGTAACACGTGGAATACTTGATTCAAAAGATAGAGTTAAGGGAACATATATAGATAACGATGTTGTTGTAAATGAGGGAGATAGTATTGTTACATCTGGTATTGGAGGAATTTATCCAAAAAATATAAACATAGGAAAAGTAAAAGAAATTGTAAATACACAAAATAAAACCAATAGATATGTGTATATTGAAACAGCAGTAGATTTTGATAATTTAAATAATGTATTAGTAATAAAAAAATAAGTTAGGAGGTACCAATTGAAAAAAATAGGAATAATAATTTCAATAATAATAATATATTTTTTTATATATTTTTTACAAACTAATTTTTTTTGTTGGTTTACAATAAATGGGGTTCAGCCTAATTTGTTTATTTTATTAGCACTATTTATTGGAATTTTTATGGGACGAAAAACAGGAACAATTTTAGGTGTTTTATTTGGTTTGTATACTGACTTTTTGTATTCAAATACAATTGGAATATCTGGAATATTATTTGGTGCTATTGGTTTTATAGGTGATTATTTAGATAAAAAATTTTCAAAAGATAGTAAAATAACAATTGTTTTAATGGGAGCAATAATAACTGCGATTTATGAAATTATTATGTATGTGTTTAGATTTTTTAAATTATCTACTACTATAAGTTTGGTTCCATTTTTATATACACTTGGAATTGAAATTATATATAATGCATTAATAATTATAATATTATATCCATTAATACATAAATTTGGCGTATATATTGAAGGATTATTTAAAAATAAAAAAATGTTACCTAGATATTTTTAAAGGAAGGAGACAATTTTGAAGGGCGAAAAAAATAATGAAACAAATCTTAGATATAATATATTAATTGTTATAGTATATATTATAGGATTTCTTTTGCTTCTTCAGCTTTTTAATCTTCAAATACTTAACGGTGATGAATACAGAAATATGTCTAGTGCTAGACTAACAAGGGAAACAACAGTATATGCAGATAGAGGAGAAATTCTTGACAGAAATGGTGTAAAACTTGTTACAACAAGTACAGGCTATAGTTTAGACTTATATAAAACAACAACCGATAATGATGAACTAAATAAAAATATATTAAATATAATTCACGTGTTGGAGGAAAATGGTGATTCATACGTTGATAATTTAATTATAGATGTAAATCCATTTAAGTTTTCTACAGAAAATGAAGATACAATAAAAAAATGGAAAAAAAATAATGGAATAAATGAAGAATATAATGCAGAGCAATGTTTTAATTATTTAAAAGAAAAATATGAAATAAAAATTGATGATGTAGCTGAAGCAAGAAAAGTAATGGCAATTAGATATGAAATAACACAAAATGGATATAGTACAATAAAACCTGTCGAAATTGCTAATAATATTACTAAAAACTCAATATTAAAATTTAGTGAAGAAAATAGTAGTTTTTCTGGAATTGATATTATTACAAAACCAGTTATAACATATAATAATGGCTCTTTGGCATCACACGTTTTGGGGTATTGTGGAAAAATAACACAATCTGAGCTTGAAAATGTTGGAGATGATTATGATAAAAATGAAATAATAGGAAAAACAGGAATTCAGTATGTTTTTGAAAAATACTTAAGAGGCAAAAATGGAAAAAGACAAATAGATATGGATATTAAAGGTAATATAACAGGTGAGTATATAACAGAAGAACCAGTTGTTGGCTCTGATGTTGAACTTACAATAGATGCCAATGTTCAATCTGTTGCTGAAACAGCATTAAAATCTGATATAGAAAAAATTGCAAATGGTGGTTATGCAGAAAAATTTGATGCAAAAGCTGGTGCTGTAGTTGTAATGAATACAAAAACAGGAGAAATTTTAGCTTTGGCAAGTTATCCAGATTATGAACCTCAATTGTTTGTAAATGGAATTAGCACAGAAAAATATAATGAATATAGAGAAAATGAATCTTTATATAACAGAGCAATAAGCGGTACGTATGCACCTGGTTCAACTTTTAAAATGATAACTGCTATGGCTGGATTAGAAACAAATGCAATTACAACAACCGAAAAAGTAAATTGTACAGGTGTATATCCAGCTGCACATAAACCAGTATGTTGGTATTATACAACATATAAAAGAGGTCACGGTTCATTAGATATATCACAAGCAATACAACATTCTTGTAACTATTATTTTTATGAAATAGGAAATAGAATTGGAATTGATACACTTTCTAGTTATTCAAAATATTTTGGATTGGGAAGAAAAACAGGTATAGAATTACCAAGTGAAGCAACAGGAAATATAGCTTGTAGAGATAGAGCAAAAGAAGAAAACAGAGAATGGTATGTGGGAGAAACTCTATCAGCAGCTATTGGACAAAGTTACAATAACGTTACACCAGTGCAAATGGCTAAATATATTAGTATATTAGTAAATGGGGGACACCAAATTGATACTACATTAATAAAATCAATTATAAATTCAGATAACACAGAAGTATCTAAAGATGAAATAAATAAGCACGTAAAAGAAGTATTAGGTGTTGAAGATGAAAATATTGAAGAAAAAACATTTAAAGACGAAAATGTAAAAGCTGTTTTAGAAGGAATGAAAAATGTTACAACAGAATCTGGAGGAACAGCATACTCTATATTTAAAGATTCAAGCATACAAGTAGGTGGAAAAACAGGTTCAGCTCAAGCAGGAAATAAAACTCACGCTTGGTTTGTGGGATTTGCACCTTTTGACAACCCAGAAATTGCAGTAGTATCTATAATAGAAAATGGTGGACATGGAGCATATGCTGCACAAGTTGCAAAAGATATTTTTGATTCATACTTTTATGAAGATGAAGTAGTTAGCAATAATGAGTAAATAAAAGCAAAAGAAAATTTTGTAAATTAATTTTCTTTTGCTTTTTAAATTTAAAGTATACATATTTTATGTACTGTTTTTATTAAAAATGTAAACAGTAACAATCCGCTAAAAATTACAAATTGTTAGAATAATAACGAAAATAATGCAATTAATAATAATTTATCATCAATATTTTCTTTATATAAAAAATAAATAAGTGCTAAAATTAAAACATCATCACTATAAAGTTTTATACCAGCAAATTCTAATAAAGGTGGATTTTTTTTATCAGAGCTATTAAAATGTCTTTTTTTTGTATGTTCATCACATTTTTTTTCATCTTCTAAATTTGATTTTACATTATCCGAATTAGAAGTTGTAGGTAATAATTCTTGTGGTTTATTATTTTTTTGAATAGAGCGATATGGCTGATAATTATTAAAATAATGAGGATAATGTGGTGGATAAAAAAATGGTGGTCTAAAATTATTCATTTTTTATTCCATCACCACCTAAGGGATTCATTACTTCAATAATCTTTGCAAATTGCAAGAATTTGATGTAATTATCTATTTTATCTTTTTTGTTATCACTTAAATATGGTTTTAAGGAACGTAGTAAATTGGCTCTTGGGTCATCTTTTTTATCGTGATTAATTGAATCCATAATTTTTTTTATTTTTAAAATTGTATTTATATCAAATTCTGGAATTCCACCAGAACTATTGCTTTGTTCAGAAGAATTTTCTGTGTTAAAAGTAGAGCTATTATTATTTCGCTCTGTAGAGCTTGTTTCGTTCGAATTATTAGAAGTTGTGGATGAAGAAAAATTACTTAGGACATTCTTCAAATTATTTGACATATCTTTATCTTCTAAAATGCTATTTAATTTTTGAAAAACATCATTCATATCTCCATCCATAATAAACCTCCAATTTATTTATTCATATTATTTTTTAATTGTTCAATAATTTTTTGTTTGTCATTAGAATTTAAAACATTATTTAATTGTGCGATTCCTTTTTCTAAATCTTTTTTATCCATATTAGATAATGCATTCATTAGTTTTGAAATATCCATATTATTGTTATTCATAATACCTCCATAAAAAATTACTTATTATAATATATGCAGAAAAATTAAAATGTATATATAAATTTTCTTCTTAAATATTGTTTTTTATGGTATTTTGAGATAGAATATAAAACATAATTTGTGTTATTAAAATAGATAATGGAAAAAAATAATATAATATATCACAATATGTAAAAAACTTTTTATATTTTATGTATGTAAAACGACAAAAATTTTAACAAAAATCGTGTAATATATATACATCATAAATAAAAAGGTAAGAGGTGGTAAGGATGTTTCAAAATATAGCGAATGATTTTAGTGATAATAATAAAAATCATTATAAGGATGTTAAATTAAATAACGAAGAAATTGGTATGTTCTTAAAGAGGTCCTTTTCAAGGCAAAACATTATTTTATATGTAATTTCTTTTATGATATCTATGGTAAGTTTTGGAGGTGACATTTCATTAGGGTTAGCACCTTTTGGACTAGCTATTCTTGCTGCAACAGCAAGTTCGGGAATTCCAATAAGTATTGTATACATAATAACCTTATTAGGAAGTTTTGTAGGTCTTGGAAAAGATATAACAGCTAATTATTTTCTTACAAGTTTAGTATTTTTTGCAACACTGTTTATTGTAAAAACGAAAAAACAAGTAGATTATAATGAAAAATTGAAATTAGGAAAAAATATTATAATTTCAATTTTTGTTGTAAATATTGTCCCAATGCTTTTTACAACATTAAAATTATCAAATGTAATTTTTACAGTATTGCTAAGTATAATTACTTATATATTTTATAAAATTTTTGTTAATGCTATAGATGTTATATATGAATATGGAGAAAAAAAGGTATTTTCAATAGAAGAGCTAATGGGAGCAAGCTTGTTGTTAGCAATAGCAATTACAGCACTTGAACCAATAAATATATTAGGATATTCTTTAAAAAATGTGCTTTGTATTTTAATTGTATTAATACTAGGCTGGAAAAGTGGAATTTTAGTTGGAACTACAGGTGGTGTTACAATTGGAATTGTATTAGGAATTATTGGAAATGAGCCACCAATAACAATTGCTGCATTTGCAATTGCTGGAATGCTTTCTGGAATATTCAGTAAAGTTGGTAAATTAGGAGTAATTATAGGTTTTATAGCTGGAAATATTATTATTACATATGTTTCAAATGATAATATAGAGCCAATAATTTTATTTCAAGAAATATTAATTGCATCACTAGGATTATTATTAATACCAAAAAAAGCGGAAGTCGCAATGAACGAATTATTTGACAATTCAACACTATTACCAGATATGAACAAAAGAGCACTTGAAGAAAGTAAAGAAACTGTAAATAAATTAAGTAATATATCTGAAACAATTTCTGAAATGGCTAAAAGTTATGACGAAGTTGCTGCAACAGTATTAGAAAATAAAGAAGACCTTACTTGTGAATTGGAAAATAAAGAAATATTTAAAAAAGAGCTAAATAATAATATAGATGGAATGGAAGATAATATTTTATATGACGATATAAAAAATTCTGATGAAATTATTAATGATATTTTTAAACATTTAAGCAAAAATAAAAAATTAACAAAAGATGTTTTAATTTTAATTTTTGCAAAATATAACAATTATATAATTGGAACCGAAAATGGTAATATTAATAGTAGCGTAGAAAATGATATGAAAGATATGATTGATGTTATAAATAAATCATATAAATTAAGTAAAATAAATTTTGTATGGAAAAAGAAATTAGATGAAAAAAATAAAAGTATGTCTGTTCAACTACAAGGAGTGTCAGAGGTAATATCAGATTTAGCTGATGATATAAGAGATTCAAAAAATGAAAAATATACAGATAAAAAAGAGCTTATAAGAAAAATTTTAATGCAAAAAGGAATTGTCATATCAGATATAAAAATAAAAAAGAATGACTCTGATAGAACAATTGTTACAATATATACTAAAGATTGTGACGAAAACATTGAAAATATGGCTAAAAAAATAGGACGAGTATTAACTAAAGTATTACAAGAAAAAATGACTTTACAAAAAAAGAAAAGTTCATTAAAACCAGATAATGATTCACTTGCATTTTCTTTTATTTCAAGTGACTTGTACAATTTAAATGTAGGAATAGCAAGAGCAAAAAAGTATGATTCACCAGTATCTGGAGATACAAGCTTACAAACAAAATTAAATGATGGAAAATATTTATTAGCAATAAGCGATGGTATGGGCTCTGGTCCAGAAGCAAGAAAAAGTAGTAAAATCGCCATTAAAATGTTAGAGCGAATGTTAACATCTGGTTTTAAAAAAGATGTTTCAATAAAAATGATAAATTCAACATTATCTGCCAATAATGATGAAGATATGTATGCAACATTGGATATATTAATACTAGACTTATACCAAGGTAATATTGAGTTTATAAAAAATGGGGCGTGCCCAACATATATAAAAAGAAATAAAGAAGTTGAACTTGTAAAATCAATATCTCTTCCAACTGGAATTGTTAATGATATTGATTTGGTTGTATATGATAAAGACATAAAAGATGGAGATATTATTGTAATGTGTAGTGATGGAATTGTAGAATCAAATACAGAGTATCTACACAAAGAGCTTTGGCTTAAATACTTTTTAGAAGAGCTTCAAACAGATGATGTACAACAAATTGCAGATTTAATAATAAGCGAAGCAATTGATAATGATTATGGTAAAGAAAAAGATGATATGACTGTAATTGTAGCGAAAGTAAGTAAATAAAAAAATAAAAGACCAATTGGTCTTTTATTTTTTATTTAGGTTTAAAATTTGTGGATTCTATTGTTATAATTTACATTTAATAAAAAATTATATAAATTTTTTTTATTAGTTTACTAAAAAAAAAGCTTATGTTATAATGTAGAAAAATTAAAATATGAAAGGTGTAATAATTAATGAATCAAATTTTGTCGTTTAAAACTATTGGAAATTCAAAAGTACAATTAAAAAAAGTAATTAAATTTTTTTCAGTGTTTATAATATTTTTTGGAATAATATTGGCAACAGAAGGGGCGTTTGGTTATTATCAAAATAAAAATAAAAAGGTAATTATAGGAGAAACTCCAAATATAAGCATAAAAAGAAACAACGATATAACAATATTAAATATAACATCAAAAATAGGTGTACACAAAATAATTTATTCTTGGAATGATGGAATTGAAACAACAATGGAAAAAAGTGGAGAAAAAGAGTTAGAAGTTGAAATACCAACAACGTTAGGTACGAATGATTTAAATATAAAAATTGTAGATTCTAATGGTAATACAATAACTTATGATTCTGTAAAAATTGCTTACGATGGAGCTCAAGATACTAATGAAAATTGGGAAGAAGCAGTTAAAAATGATAAAACAAAACCTATATTAACAGTAGAATCAGTAAAAGGAAGAATTGTTATAACAGCAAAAGATGATGTGAAAATGTCATATGTAACATACAGCTGGAATGGTGAAGAAGAAAATAAAGTAACAGGTTTATCTGATGATGAAAAATCTTTAACAACAGAAATTGATTCAAGAAGTGTAAAAAAAGGAACAAATAAACTAGTTGTAAAGGCATATGATAAAGCTGGAAATGTTGAAACTGTTGAAAAAGAAGTTCAAGGAGCAAATGGTTCAGAAATACAAGTAAATCAAGAAGACGACAATATTGTTGTAAAAGTAAAAAATGATATAAATATAACTAAAATTATCTATACATTTAATGGTGAAGAAAAGACTATTGATAATATAAATAAAAATGAATATGAATTTAAACTACCACTTAAAGATGGGGAAAATAAAATTTCAATTTCTGCATATGCAGATTCATTAAAAAGTGATTATGAAAATACTTTTACAAAAAAGGTATATGGTACAAATGGACCAAAAATAAGTGCATTAAGAGATGGAAATGAAATAATAATTAATATAACAGATGAAAATAATATTACAAAAGTTACCTACAACTTTAATGGCGAAGAAAAGACTGTTGATAATATAAATAAAAAAGAATATCAATTAAAACTAAATTTAGTCGACGGAAATAATTATATTATTGTTGATGCGTATAATCAAAACGATAAGAGCCAATATAAAGGTAAAACAACAAAATAAAAGATAGCGAGAAAATCTTATTTGATTTTCTCGCTATTTTTTAGCAACAACCTCTGTTACCTCCGCAACAACAACAAATTATTAGAAGTAAAACTATTATCCAAATGCAGTCATCTCCAAATCCGAAACCACATCCGCATCCGCAATTTCTATTTTCTGGCATATCTTATTTCCCCCCTTTCAAATCTTTCGTATGGTATATATTATTCTAAATGCCAAAAACTGTTACGAAAAAATTAATAAAATAAAAAATCCTATATACAAAGTTATAAAAATAATGATATAATCCGTTATAATGAAGATAAGATTTTTTTGAATGTGGAAAGGACTGATAGTAAAGATGGGCAATATAGTACTGTTAGATGATTTGACTATTAATAAAATTGCAGCAGGTGAGGTTATCGAAAGACCAGCATCTGTTGTTAAAGAATTAATGGAAAACTCAATAGATGCTGGAGCAACAAATGTAACAGTAGAAATAAAAAATGGTGGAATAACATATATACGAATAACAGATAATGGAAAAGGTATTTTACCAGATGATATGGAAATTGCATTTGAAAGACACGCAACAAGTAAAATAAGAAGTGCAAAAGATCTAGAAACTGTAAAATCAATGGGATTTAGAGGAGAGGCATTAGCAAGTATTGCAGCTATAGCGCACGTAGAATTAACTTCAAGAACTGCTGATAGTGAATTAGGATATAAAATAGTTGTTGAAGGTGGAAATATAATAACTAAAGAAGTTGTTGGATGTCCTAAAGGCACAACGATAATTGTTGAAAATTTATTTTATAATACACCTGTAAGATATAAATTTTTAAAGAAAGATTTTACTGAAACAGGTTATGTTGAAGATGCTGTTACAAGAATTGCTTTAGTAAATCCTAATGTATCTGTTAAATTAATTAATTTAAATAAAAATATAATTAATACTAATGGAAGCGGAGATATTAAAGACGTTGTATATAGTATATATGGCAAAGAAATAGCTGAAAACATAATAAAAGTTGATTATCAATATGAAGATATGAGAGCTGTAGGATGTATTGGAAAGCCATCAATAGCAAAGTCTAATAGGTCAAATCAACTATTCTTTGTAAATAATAGATTTGTAAAAGATAAAACATTAACAAGTGCTGCAGAGCAAGCTTTTAAAGGAATGCTTTTACCCGGAAAATATGGATTCTTAATATTAAATTTAGAAATAGATCCACATAAATTAGATGTAAATGTGCATCCTGCTAAACTAGAAGTTAGATTTCAAGAGGAAAATAAGGTATTTAAATTAGTTTATCATTCAATAAAAGAATCATTTATGCAAAACAATAATTTGACAGAAAATAAAGAGCAAGAAAAAGAAAATTTTATAAATGAAAAAAATAAAATTGAATTAGATGAATTTGGAATACCTAAGTATCAACCTAAGGAAACAAATTCAAATTTTAATATGAATATAAGTGCAAAAAGTACAGGAAATTTAATTGAGGATATTTATAATGAAAAGCTAATAAATTCAATGAATAAAACCACCGAGGAAAATAGTAATAACAAAGTACAAGAGGATAATACTACTTCTAGCTATAAAGTTGTAGAAGAAGTGAATGATAATGAAAAAATTTCTTACAATAATGAAGCAGAGCCAATTTCGAATAATGAGCAAAATGAAGAGCAAAATTCAAGTAAAGAAAACAATATAAATTTAGATGATGAATTTGAAGAAATGTATAGAAAAACATTTGGAATTAAGCCAATGACATCAGAAAAAAAGGCAGAAGAAAACAAACCAGAATATATTGAAAAAAATGATGAAGTAGAAATAAAAAAGGCTGATGAAGATGTTGCACCTATTTTGAAAAAAGATTTATATATATCAAATATAAAATATAAATTTATAGGAATTGCTTTTTCATCTTATATAATTGTAGAAATTGAAAATGAGTTATATATTATAAATCAACAATCTGCTAATGAAAGAATTATGTATGAAGGAATAAAGAAAAATTACTATAATGATGAAAAAGACTCTCAAATGATGCTTTTACCAGATATAATAACTTTAACACATAAGCAAATGGATATTGCAAAAGACAATATGGAATTGTTTAAAAAAGCAGGATTTGAACTTGAGGAATTTGGTGATAATACTATAAAATTAAGTGGAGTACCTAGTATCTGTATAAATTTAGATACAAAAGAATTGTTTATTGAAAGCTTAGATGCAATAAATACTGTGGCTAGAACTGCTAAAAGGGAAATTGAAGATAAATTTATTGCTACAATAGCAAGCAAAGTTGCAGAAAAAATAAAAAAAGCTCTTACATTTGAAGAAGTAGATAGTTTAATGCAAAAGTTATTAGTATTAGATCAACCATTTTCTTGTCCACAAGGCAAATCAATAGCAATAAAATTGTCTGAGTACGAAATAGAAAAGAAATTTTCAAAATAATAAAGGAGAACAATATGGAAAAGCCAAAGGTAATTGTAATTTGTGGACCAACTGCATCTGGCAAAACGGCTCTTTCAATAGAACTTGCAAAAAAAATAAATGGTGAAATTATTTCAGCAGACTCTATGCAGATATATAAAGATATGGACATAGGAACTGCAAAACCAACAGTAGAAGAAATGCAAAATATTAAACATTATTTAATAGATTGTGTTTCTCCATCTGTAAGATATAGTGTTGCAGATTTTAAAAAAGATGCTACATTTGCAATTGAAGAAATATTAAAAAAAGATAAAACACCAATAATTGTAGGAGGAACAGGACTATATGTTGATTCTTTAATATATGGAATTGAGTATAACGAAATGAATGTTGACTTAGAATATAGAAAAGAGCTTGAAAAAATTGCCGATGAAAAAGGTTTAGATTACTTATATAGTTTAGCAGAAAAAATAGATAAGCATGCAGCAGAAAAAATAAGTAAAAATGATAAAAAAAGAATTTGCAGAATATTAGAAATATATAAATCAACAGGAAAAACAAAAACAGAACTTGAAATAGAATCCAGAAAGAAAGAGCTTAAATATGATTTTAAAGTATTTGCTATAGATATGGATAGAGCTATTTTATATGATAGAATAAACAGAAGAGTAGACATAATGGTAAAAAATGGATTAATTGAAGAAGTTAAAAATTTAATAAAAAAGTATAATGAAATTCCTACAGCAATGCAAGGCTTAGGATATAAAGAAGTTGTGGCATATTTTAATAATGAATATTCTAAAGAAGAAATGATAGAAAAAATAAAAATGGAAAGCAGAAGATATGCTAAAAGACAACTAACTTGGTTTAGAAGAAACAAATCTATTAAATGGTTAGATGCTTCAAATGGAACCATAAAAAATACAGAAATCATTTTGGAAGAAATAAGGTGAAGGAACTATAGAAAAGAAAAATTTAAAAAACAAAAAGATATTGAAAGTAGTGTTTATAATTATAGCAGTTATAGTATGTATATATTTAATTGCACTACTTATAAAATTAATAAAAAAACCGACCGAAACATTTGTAGTTGAAAAAGGGAAAATTTATCAGGAGGAGTTTGCGGAAGGTTATATAATTAGAGATGAAACTATTGTAAATAAAGAAAATACCAATGATGAAATTGTACCAATTAAATCAGAAGGTGAAAAAGTAGCTAAGGGAGAATCAATATATAGATATTGTATCAGTAATGAAAGTGAAATTAATGATAAAATAGAACAAATTGACTTGGAAATTCAAAATAATTTAAGCAATGATGATACATATTTTTCTACAGATGTTAAATTAATAAATAATCAAATTGATAAAAAATTAGATGAAGTATGTGAAAGTAATAGTTTAAAAAAAATAAATCAAAACAAAACAGAAATAAGTACATATTTGACCAAAAAAATGAAAATCAAAGCTGAAAATTCAAATAATGAAACTTTGAAAAAATTAGTAAATGAAAGAAATTCATATGAAAATCAATTAAATAGCAATTCTAAATACATAACAGCAGATAGAAGCGGAGTAATTTCGTATAGAATAGATGGACTAGAAAGTTCACTAAAAAATGGAGATTTTTCATATTTAAATGAACAATATTTAAAAAGCTTAGATATTCAAACTGGACAAATTATTGCTTTAAGTAGTACATCAAGTAAAATTGTAGATAATTTTCAATGTAATATTGTATGTATATTAGATTCAGACGAAGCAAGAAACTCGGAGGTAGGAAAAAGCATAAAATTAAGATTACAAAATTCAGAAGAAGTGCCAGCAAAAATCGTATACAAAGCAAATGAAAAAAACAACAAAGTTTTATTAGTTTTTGAAATTAATGATGATGTTTCAGAGCTTATAAAATATAGAAAGACGTCTTTTGATGTAATTTGGTGGAGTGATTCTGGGTTAAAAATACCAAATTCTGCAATAAAATATGACGGAAATATTGCATATGTAATAAGAAATAGGTCTGGATTAAAAGAAAAAATATTAGTTAAAATATTAAGAAGTAATGATAAATATTCAATAGTAGAAAATTATTCATATGCAGAGCTAAAAGAAGCTGGATATGATACATCTGGTATTTCAAACAAAAAGTCTATTTCAATATTTGACCAAATCGAAAATTAAATATTACAAAAATATTACAAGAATATTAAGTTTGTATTACAAAGAACCAAAAGTATTGACAATGCGTCCAAAAAGTTAGATACTATATGCAAGTTAATACAAATGAAAAGTATTAAAATTTAGGAGGTTATATATATGTCAGGAGCTATAATGAACAAGGTATGGGATTTATTTGGTATGGATAATGCAGAAGATAAAGATGAAAACGAATATGAATATGAAGATTATGAACAACCAGAAGAGGAAGTTGAAGAAAAAAAATCTTGGGGAAAACGTTCAAAACTATTAAGTTTACCACAAGCACAACAAGTAAAAATGGTAATATCTCAACCTACAACTTTTGAACAATCTGAAGGTATTTGTGATCTTTTAAAAGAAAAAAAATCAGTGATTGTAAATTTAGAATATGTAAATAAAGATATTGCTAGACGTATAATAGATGTTGTAAGCGGAGCTGTTCATGCTTTAGATGGACATATGCAAAAAGTATCAAATTCTATATTTTTAATAGCTCCATACAATTATGATATTACAACAGAAATGGCAAGAGAAGAAATAAAAAATAAACTTTCTGTTTCATGGTTAAAAAATAACATACCAAACGAGTAAAAAGTTTAGGAGGGATATAAATGATGATTACACCATTAGATATTGAAAATAAGAAATTCTCTAAACGGATGGAATGGATATAGCATGGAAGAGGTTGATGAATTTTTAGATCAAGTAACTGAAGAGCTAGAAAAAAAGTGTAAAGAAGTTTCATCATTAAATAAAGAGCTAGAGCAAGTAAAAAAAGAATTAACTGAATGCAAAGGTAGAGAATCTGCTATACAAAACACTTTAATTATAGCGCAATCAACAGGTGACGAAATTATTAATAATGCAAAACAACAAGCTAGCCAAATAATTAAAGATGCAGAAGGAACAGCAAGACAATCAGTAGAGACACTAAATCAATCAATTATAATTAAAAGAAAAGAGCAAGAAGATTTAGATAAACAATTAGATGTATTTAAAGCAAAAATGGAATCTTTATTAATCTCACAATTAGAGCTTATTAAAGATATGAAAAAGGAAAACTAAAAGATAAAGTAACTAATGAAAAAACAGAGGAAAAAATTATTACCTCTGTTTTTGATTTCTATATTAATTTTAAATATTACAATAATACCAAAATATTACAAATTTATTAAATCTATATTACATTTTTATAATATATATTGACATATGCGAAAATAATTATAAAATATATAAAGAATTTAATAATAGTACTTAGGCAGGAGTAAATATGAGAGTTATTAGTCGGTAAAGCAAGAGGAACAAAATTAAATTCAATAGATGATATTGCTACAAGGCCAACATTAGATAGAGTTAAAGAATCTTTATTTAATATTATAAACAATAAAATAGAAGATTCTATAGTTTTAGATTTATTTGCTGGTAGTGGAGCTATCGGAATAGAGTTTTTAAGTAGGGGATGCAAAAAGGCATATATGTGTGATAAGTCACGTAATGCTGTTAAATTTATAATTGATAATCTTAAAAGAACAAGATTACAAGAAGATGCTATTATTATTAATAAAGATTATGCTAAATGTTTGAATGAATTAAAAAATAATAAAATAAAATTTGATATTATATTTTTGGATCCACCATATGATTTAGATATTTCAAAAGAAGCAGTAAAACTAATATTAGAATATAAGCTATTAAATGAAAATGGAATAATAATAATAGAAACAGATGAAAAAGAAAGAGAATTAAGAAATTTAAAAACAATGAATGTTGAAATTTATGATAGCAGAAAATATGGGAGAGCTAATCTTATATTTTTGGCCGAAAGGGGTTAAACAATGGAAATATTTACTTTATTAGAAAACATAGAGGATATACTAGAAAAAAGCAAGGGAGTACCTTTTTCAAACAAAGTGTTAGTTGATAAAGAAGAAATTTTAGAAATAATTAGTGAATTAAGATTAAAATTACCAGAAGAATTAAAGCAGGCTAAATGGATTAAAGAAGAAAGACAACGTATTTTAGTAGAAGCACAAAAAGAAGCCGATGATATAGTTAAAGAAGCAGAAAATAGAATTATATCAATGATTGATGAACATGAAATAACAAAAAAAGCATATGAGAAAAAAGCAGAGATTATTGAAACTGCAAACGAAATGTCAAGAGAAATTTCAAAAGGTACAAAAGATTATGCAGATAATTTATTAAACGGAATAGAAGTATCTCTACAAGAAGCTTTAAAGATAATTCAAAATAATCGTAATGAACTTAAATAATTAATAATAAATCAGTAATCGGGTTTTTTTAGTAACATTTTATATCCGATTACTTTTTTTGATTGGGAGGATACTATATGGCAAAAAAAAGAAAAAGTAAGAAGAAACAAGTGAAACTAAATACAGATATAAAAGTAATATTACTAATATTGTTAGGCATTGTACTTGCAATATTAATATATGGAAATTCTGGATATGTAGGAAACTTTTTAAATGAGATATTAGGTGGTATAATGGGAATTTTTAAATATATTGTTCCAGTCGTTCCGTTCGTATCTGCTATATATATGTTTAGTAATAATAAAGAAGATTTATTAACTAAAATAATTCCATCATCTATTATATTACTATGCTGTTCAGCAACGATGACATTATACCAAATATTAAATAATGCATTAGAGTATAATATTCAATTTCAAGAAATATTAGATAGAGCGTTTTATTTAGGAAAACTTAACAAAGGTGGAGGCGTAATAGGCTTACTAATATCATATCCACTTGTTAAACTATTTGAACCAATTGCAGCTTTAATAATTATTATTGGAATAGCAATTATTGTTGCTGTAATGGTATTTGGATTAAAACCTAGTGAGCATATATCTAAATTTGTAAATAAAATGGAAGATGAACGAAAAATAAATAGAACTGAAGCGCAAAAAAGCAATAAGATAAAAAAACAGTCTGTTATTCAAGATGATTTGGGTGATGTGGCTTATGCAAAACCAGAAACAGCAAGAGAAAGAAAACAAAGAGAAAAAGAAGAGCGCAGAAGAGAAGCCCTTAAAGTTGATGAACAATTAACAATAAATATGTTAGAGCAAGAAAAAAAAGCACAAAATACTAATAAGTCTAATGGTGATTACATAGAAGGCAATTTATTTAAACAAGAAGAAGAAAAAAAGGAAGAAAAGAAAAAGGAAGTTTTACAATTGGAACATGCTTTAGTTGTTGAAGATGAACACTATGAATATCCTCCAGTAGAATTATTAAGTAAAGGTAAAAAAGCTTCAAGAGGAAGTGCAAAAATGTTGGCTGATACAGCTGCAAAATTGCAAAAAACATTATATAGTTTTGGTGTATCTGCAAAAGTTGAAAATGTTTCTGTAGGACCAACAATAACAAGATATGAATTAAAACCGGCAGAGGGAACAAGAGTTAGTAAAATCGCCAATTTGGCAGATGATATAGCTTTAAACTTAGCTGCAGAAACAATAAGAATTGAAGCTCCAATACCAGGTAAACAGGCTGTTGGAATAGAAGTACCAAATAAAGAAAAAGAAGCAGTACATTTAAGAGAAGTTATAGAAAGTAGCGAATTTGAAAATAATAAATCAAAACTAAGTGTAGCACTTGGAAAAGATGTTGCAGGTAAAACAATAATTGCAGATATTGGAAAAATGCCACACGTATTAATTGCTGGTTCAACAGGTTCTGGTAAAAGTGTTTGTATAAACTCAATTATAACAAGTATAATTTATAATGCAAAACCAAGTGAAGTAAAGCTTGTAATGGTTGACCCTAAAGTTGTTGAATTATCAGTTTATAATGGAATACCTCATTTACTTATTCCAGTTGTAACAGACCCTAAAAAGGCAGCAGGAGCATTAGCATGGGCTGTTCAAGAAATGGATGATAGATACAATAAATTTGCACAAAAAGGTGTTAGAGATTTAAAAGGATACAATAAAGCAATTGAAAAAGAAAATGAAAATGCAAAACTACCACAAATTGTTATTATAATAGACGAGCTCGCAGATTTAATGATGGTTGCTGCAAAAGAAGTAGAAGAAGCAATATGTAGATTAGCACAAAAAGCTAGAGCTGCTGGAATGCATTTAGTAATTGCAACTCAAAGACCATCTGTAGATGTTATTACAGGTTTAATTAAAGCAAATGTGCCATCAAGAATTGCATTTGCCGTTTCATCACAAGTCGATTCAAGAACAATATTGGATTCAACAGGAGCTGAAAAATTACTGGGAAAAGGTGATATGCTATTTTATCCTGTAGGTGCATCTAAACCATTAAGAGTACAAGGTGCATTTGTTTCTGATGATGAAGTTGAAAAAATAGTTGACTTTATTAAAATGAATGCTGGTGAAGTAAGTTATAGTGAAGATATAATAGAAAGTATTGAAAAAAGTAATAAATCTGATAAAGAGCTATTAGAAAGCGAGGCATGTGAAGATGATTCTGACCCTTTCTTACAAGATGCAATTGAAACAGTAATTGAAACCGGACAAGCATCAACATCATTTATTCAAAGAAGATTTAAAGTTGGATATGCAAGAGCAGGAAGAATAATTGACCAAATGGAAGAAAGAGGTATAATTTCTGGATATCAAGGAAGTAAACCAAGAGAAGTTTTAATGAGCAAAGAAAAATGGGAAGAATTAAAAATGCAGACAAGCAAAAATGATTAAAAGGGGAGAAGTGATTTGAAAAATAAAGAAACATTATTCTCAAAAAATAATTACGATATTCAATTAGAAGAAGTACTAGATAAAAAAGAATTTGACGATGAAGCAAAGAGTCTAATATTAGGTATATTATACAGAATAGAAGAATCATATAAAGATTATGCAAAAGTAAAATTAAATGTAAAATTAAAAAATAAAATTATTGAAGAAATAATCAATATAATAAGAGATAAATGCGATAAAATTGAAATTTTGAATCCAGAAAACAGTAAGAATAAATTTCAAGTGGATAGAAAAAATAAAATCGTTAAAGTGTTTCCAAATGAAGTAAATTTATTACAATCACTATATTATATAAATACACAAAACCCAAAAAAAGCGAAGTCTATATTTAATAAAGCTATTATTAATACAATAAACAATGGAGAAGCATTAAATAATACCGAAATTATAAGGGATTTTAATGGTTGGTCTTGGAACAATGTTATTGATACAGATATAAACAAGTATTATAATTTAATATATCAAGATTTATTACTATTATTAGAAAATGAAACACTAAGAAGTATAATAAACAGCAAAGATATACAAACAAATTTGCAAAAAAATATGAATGAAATATATGGTGAAAAAAATGCAAATAATTTTTTAGAGCTTTTCAAAAAATGTTGTATACTAATATATGTATATAATAATGAAAAAAGAAAAAATGAGGTTATACAATATTTAGATGAAAGAAAAAATGAATTAATGCAAATTACAAATAAATCTGATTTTATTTCAAAAATTACAATAGAGAATAATAATAATATGAAAATTGTAAGTAAAATAGAAAATATGTTAAAAAGTGAAGCATTAATATTAAAAAAATTTAATAAAGAGAAAATAAAGGAAAAATATAAAACAATTGAAAATTACAAACAAACATTAAATAAAATGAAAAACATAAAAACGGTAGAAATAAATAAAAATTCAAAATTACTTAATCCGTTTGAATATGTAAAAAGAAAAAACACCATTGAATGTGAAATAAAAAGCCTAAATGATATAGTAGTTTTAATGAAAAATAAAAAATCATTATATAATACTTTAATAAGTTTGCAAAGGAAAGTAATAACTTGTTTATATAAAAAAATAGAAGTATACGATTTAAAAAAAGAATTAGTAAATTTAATATATGAGGTAAGATATTATAATTTATTACCAATAGAAAAAGATAAAAAAATAAAGGATTTAAAAGAATTAGAAGTAGACCTAAGAAATATGCAGAAAAAACTTACTAACAAATTATGTGAAAATAAAGTTGTTGATACATTTGCCAAAGATTATAATATAAATTATAATATTATAAAATATATTTTTATTACAAAAATGACTAATATAAATAAAATTCAACTAAGTATGATTTATGATAATAAAAAATTAAATATAAGTTATTATGATGAAAATGTTCTTGAAAAAGAAGAAAAAATAAATTTCAGCGAAGATGATTTTAATGAATTAACAAAAAAGACAAATAAAAAAATGAGAATTATTATTTAATAGGAGGTACAAATGAAAGTTACTTTTTGTGGAGCAACTAAAACTGTTACAGGTTCAAATTTTTTAGTAGAAGGTGCTGGAAAAAAATTCTTAGTAGATTGTGGATTATACCAAGGTGGAGCAAAAGATGAAATAAAAAATGAAGAGCCTTTTCCATATGATATTAATGAAATAGACTTTATGTTATTAACACACGCACATATAGACCACTCAGGAAGAATTCCAAAATTATATAAAGAGGGATATAGAAACCCAATATATGCAACAAATGCAACCTGTGATTTATGTGCAATAATGCTACCAGATAGTGGTCATATTCAAGAAACTGAGACTGAATGGAAAAATAGAAAAAGAATTCGTAGAGGTGAAGAAGAATTAGTACCAATATATGACGCTGAAACAGCTGCAAAATCTTTGGAACTATTTAAAGGAGAGCCATATAATCAAATAATAGAGCTAGATGATGATATTCATGTAAGATTTAATGACGCTGGACACATGCTTGGTTCTAGTATAATTGAAATATGGATTAGAGAGAATGGAGAAAATAAAAAAATAGTATTTTCTGGTGATTTAGGAAATAATGATATACCATTATTAGCAGAGCCAACGATAATTCAAGATGCAGATTTTCTTGTTATGGAATCGACATATGGCAATAGATTACATATAAAAAATGAAAATAAAGCTAAAACTTTTATTAATATAGTTACAGATACAATAAAAAATGGAGGAACAGTAGTTATCCCTTCATTTGCAGTAGGAAGGACGCAAGAAATTTTATATGAACTAAATAAAATAAAGGATTCAGAAGATGATAGTCCAGAATTTGAACGTAAATATAGATTATTAATGAATACACCTGTATATGTTGATAGTCCACTTGCAATTTCAGCAACAGAGGTTTTTAAAGAAAATATGGATTTATTTGATGAGGAAACACAAGAATTAATAAGAAGAGGCGATAATCCTCTAGAATTTCCAGGTTTGAAATTTACACAAACAGTTGAAGAATCAAAAGCTTTAAATGAAAGCAATGAATCTGCAATAATAATTTCAGCAAGTGGTATGTGTGAAGTTGGCCGTATAAAACATCATTTAAAACATAACATTTGGAATCCTAAAAATACAATTTTATTCGTTGGATATCAAGCACCTGGAACTTTAGGTAGAAAAATTGTTGATGGTGCTAAAACAGTAAAAATATTTGGTGAAGAAGTAGCTGTAAATGCAAGAGTCGAATATATTGAAGGATATTCAGGTCATGCTGACCAAGCTGGGTTATTACATTTTGTAGATTCTTTTGTTAAAAAACCAAATCATATATTTTTAGTTCATGGTGAGGAAGAAAGTCAAAAGGCTCTTAGAGACAAAATAAATGAAAATTTTGATTTACCAGTATCAATTCCAGATTATTGTGAATCTTTTGATTTAACAAACACAGTACAAGCTACAGGAAATATAAGAAAGAGAAACTTAAACGAATACAAGAAACTAGAAGTAATTGATAGAATGGAAACACTAAAAGAAGAGCTTGTAGATATGGAAAGTATTGTTAAAGAAGATATACTTGCAAATACTGTAAATGATGACGAAATAAGTAAATTAAATGAAAGAATAAAGGAATTAGAAAAACAAATTGTTGAAATTGTAGAAAATAAATAAAAACATATGATTACACTGAAAATAACAAAATATTTTCAGTGTAATTTAGAAAGGAATACAAATGACAAATAAATATTATAATGACGCAATAATTGGAAACAAAAAAATAATTGCAAGTTATACAGAAAAGGGTGAACTACAAAGATTGTGCTACCCAGAAGTAGATGGAAGACAATTTATAGATTATTTTCAAACTGGAGTAAAAATCAATGATTCAAATTTAATTTATTTGCATCAAGATATAAATAATAAATATAGTCAAGAATATATAGAAAATACAAATATATTAAAAACAAATATAGATAATACATATTTTAATTTTAATATAGAACAAATTGATTTTGCATTAGTTGATAAAAATATTATTGTAAAAAAATACATATTTAAAAATAATAATTCTGTAGATTTAGATACAAAGTTTATTATAAATAGTAAAATTTTATCAAACGATCTAGAACGATTTGGAAGCAGAATTGTTGATAAAGGAATAATTCAATATAACCATAATTATGCAATGGCAATTTTTTCAAATAAAAATCTATATGGCCATAAATTAAATGATGTTCAAAGCACATTACAAAGTGCGGTAATTATGGATAAAGACTATATTGGAATGTCAAATGAAATTGCAATATCGTATGATATTGGAGTGATACATCCAGGTGAGCAACAAGAATTAAATATATTTATTCTTGTAAACGAAAATCACGATATTGAAGAAAAAATACAAAAATGTGTAAAATTAAATACAGATATTGAATTTGAAAATGTAAAAAATTATTGGAATTTATATGTTGAAAATCATTCAAAAATAAAGATTGAATCAAACAAAAGTGACTTTTATAAAAAATTACTTGAGATATATAATAGAACAATATTATTATTTCCATTATTGATAAATGATGAAACAGGAGGAATTGTTGCTGCTCTTGAGTTAGATGAAAATAGAACCAAAAGTGGATGCTACGCATATTGTTGGCCACGTGATTCAATATTTATTACAAGAGCATTTGATTTATTAAAAATGGAAGAAGAAACTGAAAAATTTTATAATGTATTTTGCAAAAAAACACAGAGCGATAATGGAATGTGGGAACAAAGATTTTACACAGATGGAACATTAGCACCTTGTTGGGGATATCAAATTGATGAAACTGCAAGTGTAATATACGGTGTATATGACCATTATAAACACACAAAAGATAATAAATTTCTAGAAGAAAACTTAAAAATGTGTGAAAAAGCAACAGAATTTTTATTTGCATATACAGAAAATTTATTAAATATAGAGGAAGAAGATTTAGTAAAAAAAGAGCTACAAGAAAAATATAAAAAATATTTTGATATTACAAAACATGTAAGTTATGACTTATGGGAAATGAATGAAGGTGTTCATTTATATTCACTATCAAGTATTATTGCTGGCTTTGAGTGTATGAAAAAAATATATGAAACTATTGATAATAAACAAGAAAATCTAAGATTAAAGCAAGAAAAGCGAAATAAAATAGCTCTAAAACTAAACAAATATATACAATTATTAAAAGACTATATTGAAGATAATTTAATAGATAAAAATACTAAAACATTAAAACGAAACCTAAAAGACAACAATATGGATATAAGTGTAATTGGTGCTGTTTATCCATTTAATGTATTTAATCCAAATGAAAAAGTTATAAAAAATACTGTAGATAAAATTAATATGACATTAAGAACTCATACAAGTGGATATTTAAGATTTGAATATGATAATTATATGGGTGGAAATAATCCTTGGATAATAACGACATTATGGATGGCATTGTATTATATAAAAATTAATGATTTAGATAATGCAAAAAAATGTTTTTCGTTTGTAGTAAATACATCATTAAGACATGGATTTCTTGCAGAACAAGTGAATAATGATGATAAGAACTTTAAATGGGTTATTGGACTAGGTTGGTCACATGCTATGTTTATTATTGTATTAAATGAGTTACTTAAAGCTAATGAAGAAAAAAATAATTAAGTAATTTTGAAAGGACTGAAGTAAATGGCAAAAGCAAAAACAATTTTTGTGTGCAATAATTGTGGATATGAAACAGCAAAATGGTTAGGAAAATGTCCTGCATGTAATGAATGGAACAGCTTAGTTGAAGAAAAAATACAAAAAACAAGTGATGGAATATTTGGAAAAGATGAAAAGAAAAAAATTAATAAACCAACAGCTTTAAATACTGTTGAAGGAAAAGAAACATTTAGAACATCTACAGGTTTTGAAGAGCTAGATAGAGTTTTAGGTGGAGGAATAGTAAAGGGTTCACTAATTTTAGTTGGTGGAGAGCCAGGAATAGGTAAATCGACTTTAATTTTGCAATTATGTGATAAAATTAAAGGCGAAGGGAAAGTACTATATGTTTCAGGAGAAGAGTCTGCAGAGCAAATAAAAATAAGAGCTGATAGATTAAATATCCATAATGAGGATATAATGTTTTTAGGAGAAACTGATATTGATATAATACAATCTGCTATTTTAGAAATGAATCCTAAATTAGTAATAATAGATTCCATTCAAACAATGTATTCTGATGAAATAACATCTGCAGCAGGAACAGTAAGTCAAGTAAGAGAAATAACAGGAAGAATTATGAAACTATGTAAAAGCAATAATATAACAACAATAATAATTGGACATGTTACAAAAGAAGGAAATATTGCAGGACCAAGAGTGTTAGAACATATGGTAGACACAGTTTTATATTTAGAAGGTGAAAGATATTTTTCATATAGAATATTAAGAAGTGTAAAAAATCGTTTTGGTTCAACTAATGAAGTTGGTATGTTCGAAATGCAAAATGAGGGAATGATAGAAATTTTAAATCCATCTACAGTTTTAATTTCAGAAAGAGACGATAATCCAGCAGGTTCTGTAATTGTTGCAACAATGGAAGGTACAAGGCCGTTATTGGTAGAATTACAAGCACTAACTTCTACGAGTGTATTTGGATTACCAAGAAGAACTGCAAATGGTGTAGATTATAATAGATTAACATTATTAATGGCTGTGTTAGAAAAAAAAGCAGGAATGAATTTAGGTAACCAAGATGTATATTTAAATGTAGTAAGTGGAATAAAAGTTTCTGAGCCAGCCGTAGATTTAGGTGTCATATTATCAGTTGCATCAAGTTTTAAAAATTTAAGTATTCCGAATGATACAGTCGTAGTTGGAGAAGTTGGTTTAACTGGAGAAGTGAGAAGTGTAAATCTTATTGACAAAAGATTAAAGGAAATAGAAAAATTAGGATTTAAAACTTGCATAATTCCAGAAAGTAACAAAAAAGTATTGAAAGAAAAATATAAATTAGATATAATAGGCGTGAAAAATATAAATGAAGCAATGCAAAAACTAGGATTACGATAAAATACTAATATTTCATTGAGGAGTGATTAATTTGGACTTTGTCAAAGATAATACAATAACAGAGATATTAAAATTAATTGCACCAGGTACAAAAATAAGAGAAGGTTTAGAAAATATATTAAAAGCAAAAACTGGAGGCTTAATTGTAATTGGTGATACAAAGGAAGTTCTTGATTTAGTAGATGGAGGATTTAATTTGAATGTTGATTATACACCTTCAAGATTATATGAACTTGCAAAAATGGATGGAGCAATAGTATTAAGTGCTGATTTAAAAAGAATTTTATATGCAAATGCACAATTAATTCCATCTCCAGAAATTTCAACAAATGAAACAGGAACAAGACACAGAACAGCAGAACGTACAGCAAAGCAAACCGGAGAAATAGTAATAAGTGTATCACAAAGAAGAAATGTTATAACTATATTTAAAGGAGACTTAAGATATGTGTTACAAGATAGTTCAAAGGTAATAACAAAAGCAAATCAAGCACTTCAAACAGCAGAAAAATATAAAAAAGTTTTTGATGATAAATTAAATTTATTGAATGAATATGAATTTAATGATATAGTTACATTACAAAATGTAATTGTATGTATTCAAAGAGCAGAAATGGTATTAAAAGTTGTTGATGAAGTAAAAAGAGCAATATATGAACTTGGAGAAGAAGGTAGATTATTTCAAATGCAACTTGACGAGTTATTTGGAAATTTAGCAATTGAAGAAACTTTAATTATCAAAGATTATATAATATCAAGTAAAAAACAAAACTCAGAAAAAACAGTAGATAAAGCATTATCAAGTATACGAAAACTTGAAAGAGAAGATCTAATGAAATCACAACTAATAGCTAAAATTTTAGGATATGAAGATTTTGATAATTATGAAGAAGTAAATGTGTTTACAAGAGGTTACAGAATTTTAAGTAAAATACCAAGAATGCCAAATAATATTGTCGAAAATTTGGTAAAAAGCTTTAAATCATTTCAGCACATTATTCAAGCTGACATACCAGCACTAGATGAAGTTGAAGGAATTGGCGAAATAAGAGCAAAAGCAATAAAACAATCACTAAAAAGAATGCAAGAGCAATTTATTTTTGATAATTTAAGTTTATAAATTATAAAACAAAAGTAAAATAAAAAACGAAAGGAAGAATGATAATGAAAGACAAAAGTAAATTATTATTAATAATAGCAATAATAGCTATAACAGCAGTAATAGCATATATATGTTATGGAGCATTAAAAGGGGAGAAAAAGCCAGTAGCAACAATGGATGTATCATATGTTGATAATGACGGAAATACACAAACAGGAACAATAAAAATAGAGCTTAATCCAGATGTAGCTCCAGAAACCGTATCAAATTTCATACAATTAGCTAATAATGGGTTTTACAATAATTTGACATACCACAGAATTATATCTGATTTTATGATTCAGGGTGGAGATAAAAAAGGTAATGGTTCAGGTTCAGCAAGTTTAAGCGACTTAGATAAAAAAATACAAGCAGGAAGTGAATCTGACCATACATACTCAATAAAAGGAGAGTTTTCTGCAAACGGAGTAAATAACAATTTAAAATTTGGAAAAGGCATAATAGGAATGGCAAGGTCAGATTTTAGTTCATATGGGCTAACATCAGAAGGATACAATTCAGGAAGTTCACAATTTTTTATTGTAACAACAGATAACCAAGAAACATTAAATTCTTTAAATGGAAACTACGCTGCTTTTGGTAAAGTAATAGAAGGTTACGATATTGTTGAAAAAATAGCAAATGTAAAGGTTAAAGAAGCTGATTCAGAAGGTGGAGAAGCTTCAACACCAGAAAGTGCACCAGTTATAACTAATTTAACAGTAGAAACATATGGAGCAAATTATGGAATGCCAAATACAATAAATTATGATGATATACAAAAGAAAGTACAACAATATCAACAATATTATCAACAATTAATGAATTCATACTCAGGTAATTCAACAACATCAGCAGAAGGTACTTCAGAAACAACAACTGAAGGGAAATAAAAATAGGGGGCCGGTTAAAATATATCTAACCGCGCCCCCTATATAGTAATAAAAAAAGATGTCCAGCCACCTAAAAGATGGCTGGACAAGGTAAAAAGAATAAGGAAGTTAGAGGAAGTCGATCCATATGAACTTTTGCTAAATCTTTTACCAAAATTAAGAAGGAATAAAACCTTCAAAAGTAAATTTAATAGTGAATTTTTTTCTGAATATTTCAATATATTACTACAAAATTGCTATAAAATCAATAGAAAACTTTAAAAAAATAAAAAAGGAGAATTTATAGAAATGACTATATTTGGTTATGATATACGAATGTATTTTTTATTATTTATGATTTATGCAATATTAGGCTGGTTAATGGAAGTTACATGTAAATTAATACAGTATAAAAGATTTATAAATAGAGGATTTTTAATTGGTCCATATTGTCCAATTTATGGATATGGAGCTTTATTAATAACAATATTACTTCATAAATATACAAATGATCCAATTGTTTTATTTATAATGGCAATTGTGGTATGTGGAACATTAGAATATTTAACAAGTTATTTTATGGAAAAAATATATAAGGCAAGATGGTGGGATTATAGCCAGAAGAAATTCAATATAAATGGAAGAGTATGTTTAGGTACAATAGTTCCATTTGGTTTATTAGGATTATTAATAATGTATGTGCTAAATCCATTTTTCTTAGGACAAATTGGAAAATTATCTGAAGTGTGGTTAAATATATTATTTTGGTCATTACTTGCAATATATATATGTGATAATATAATTTCAGAAATTGTTGTACGAGCAATAAAAACAACTGAAAAAGGATTTGGAAAAGAACTTGACAATACAGAAGAAATCACAAATAAAGTTAAAGATATATTAAGACAAAAATCTATATTACACAGAAGATTAATAAATGCATACCCAAAAATTCAAGCTGTAAAATTTAAAATAAAAGAAAAAAAGCAAGAAATAAAAAAATATAGTGAAGAAATTCAAAACAACATAGAAGAAAAAAGTAATTTAATAAAAGAGCAAATAGAAGAAAAAAGTAATGAATTAAAAGAAAAAATAAAAAATGATGATTTAAAAAATAATCAAAAATAGGATATCAAAAAAAGATAAATGATAATTGTTCATTTATCTTTTTTGATATTAAATATATTGACCTATTTTTTATAATTTGATACTATAAAGCAAGCAAAAGGAGACAAATATGATTGCAGAAATTATAATGAATAGTAGTGTAAGAAATTTAGATAGAACATTTGATTACAGTATTCCAATTGATATGGAAGAAAAGGTACATATAGGTAGTAGAGTTTTAGTAAAATTTGGAAATATTAAAGAATTAAAAGAAGGTTTTGTTATTAATATAAAAGAAAAATCTGAATTTGAAGTAAAAGATATAGCTAAAGTAGAAGAGCGAGATTTTATAGATGTTCCAAAAGTAAAGCTAGCCAATTGGATGGCTAAAAGGTATTTTTGCAATGTATCAGATTGTATAAAATTAATGTTACCACCAGGAACTGGTACAGATAAATTTGCTAATAGAGCAAAGGAAAAAACAGAAAGATTTGTAAAATTATCAAAGGAAATAAATGAAATAGAATTTGATATTGAAAATAAAAAAATAAAATCTGATAAACAGAAAAGAGCTTTAGAATTTTTAATAAAAAATAACGAAATATCATCAAAAGATTTAGAAAATTTTGCAGATGTTTCAACAAGTATATTAAAAACATTGGAAAAAAATGGTTATATAAAATTTTATGAACAAACAGTTGAAAGAAATCCTTTTATACATAAGGTTATAGATAGTAGTTCAAAATTAAATTTAAATGATGAGCAAAAATCTGCATATGATGCTGTTGAAGAAGCAATTGATGATTGTATGAACTCAGAGTTTTTATTATTTGGTGTAACAGGCTCTGGCAAAACAGAAGTATATTTACAATTAATAGAAAAAGTTTTAAATATAGGTAAAACAAGTGTAATGTTAGTTCCAGAAATTTCTTTAACTCCGCAAACTGTAGATAGATTTATAGCAAGATTTGGACAAGACAAGATTGCAATTTTGCATAGTAAATTATCTGTTGGGGAAAGATATGACCAATGGTATAAGATAAAAAATGGTGAAGCCAAAATAGTAATAGGAGCCCGCTCAGCAATTTTCGCTCCTATTAGTGATTTAGGTTTAATAATAATAGATGAGGAGCATGATAGTTCATATAAATCTGAAATGACACCGAGATATAATGTAAAAGATGTATCAAGATATTTGGCAAAAGAATATAATGTTCCAATTGTATTTGGAAGTGCAACACCAGATATGGATACATTTTACAAAGCACAGCAAGGAGAAATAGAGCTATTAGAGCTTACTAAAAGAGCAAATAATGCAGAGCTTCCTACTATAAATATTGTAGATATGAAACAAGAGCTTGCAAATGGAAATAGAAGTTCTATTAGTATGAAATTATATGAAAATATAAAAGAAAATTTATCTAATAAAAAGCAAACAATTTTATTTTTAAACAGAAGAGGATATTCTACATTTATATTATGTAGAGATTGCGGATATGTAGCTAAATGTAAACATTGCAATATTGCTCTAACATATCACATCAAGGAAAATAAGTTAAAATGCCACTATTGTGGGTATGAAGAAATTCCAAGGGGATATTGTCCAGAATGTAAAAGCAAAAACATAAAATATTCTGGAAGTGGAACACAAAAACTAGAAGAAGAAATTAATAAAATATTTCCATCTGCAAAAACCATAAGAATGGATGTTGATACTGTAACTAAAAAAAATTCGCATGAAGATATTTTGAATAAATTTAGAAATGAAAATATTGATATTTTAATAGGAACACAAATGGTAGTAAAAGGTCATCATTTTCCAAACGTAACATTAGTAGGTGTAATATTTGCAGATGGTAGCTTAAATATAGATGATTATAGAGCAAATGAAAGAACATTCCAAATTTTAACACAAGTTGCAGGAAGAGCAGGAAGAGGACAAGATAAAGGTAATGTAATAATTCAAACATATAATCCAGATAATTTAAGTATTGAATATTCAAAAGAGCAAAATTATAGATTGTTTTATAATACAGAGATAATAATAAGGAAACAATTGAAATACCCGCCATTTTGTGATATAATATTAATTGGTTTTAGTTCGGAAAACGAAAAAAATGTAATTGAATCTGCAAGATTTATGTACATGAGTTTAAAAAATAAAATAATAAACGAAAAATTGCAAATCATATTATATAAACCAGTGCCTGCGCCAATTGATAAAATAAAAAATAAAATAAGATGGCGCATAATAATAAAATGTAAGTTTAACAATGAGATAATAGAGGCACTAAACACATCACTTAAAGATTTAAATTCAAAAAAATTAAAAGATGTGAAAACAATAATTGATTTAAACCCAACAAATATGATGTAATAAAAGAAAGGAGAAAAACAATGGCAATAAGAAATGTAAGACTAGAAAATGACGAAATATTAAGAAAAAAATCAAGAACAGTAGAAGTAATAGACAACAAAATAAAAGAGCTTGTAGATGATATGATAGAAACAATGCATGCTCACGATGGTGTTGGTTTAGCAGCACCTCAAGTTGGAATATTAAAAAGAGTGGTTGTAATAGATTTATATGATGATAAAGGACCATATGTTTTAATAAATCCAGAAATAATAAAACAAAAAGGAGAGCAAGAAGTAGAAGAAGGATGTTTAAGCTTTCCAAATCAATTTGCAAAAGTAATAAGACCATCAGAAGTAACTGTAAAAGCATTAGATAGAGATGGAAAAGAATATAAATTAAAAGGAAAAGGATTACTAGCACAAGCAATATCACACGAAGTAGATCATCTAGAAGGAATACTATTCGTAGACAAAATAATACCAGGAACAATGGAAGTAATAAAATAAATATAGGATGTTAAATATATATTCATAAAGGAGGATTTTATATTGAGAATTTTATTTATGGGAACACCAGATTTTGCGAAAGATTCTTTAGAAGCATTAGTAAATGCAAAATATAATGTAGAAGCGGTTGTAACAAATCCAGATAGACCAAAGGGCAGAGGAATGAAAATGATGATGTCACCAGTAAAGGAATTTGCATTAAGCTCTGGAATAGAAAAAATATATCAACCAGAAAAAGTAAAAAATAATGAGGAATTTATAAATGAAATAAAACAAATTAATCCAGATTTAATAGTTGTTGTAGCATATGGAAAAATATTACCACAAGAGATTCTTGATATACCTAAATATGGAAGTATAAATGTTCACGGTTCATTGCTTCCAAAATATAGAGGAGCAGCACCAATACAATGGGCAGTATTAAATGGAGATAAAGTAACAGGTGTTACAACAATGTATATGAGTGCAGGTATGGACACTGGAGATATGATTTTAAAAAGAGAAGTAACAATAGGTGATGATGAAACAACAGGAGAGCTATGGGATAGACTTTCAAAAATTGGAGGAGAATTATTAGTAGAAACAGTAAAGAAAATAGAAAATGGTGAAGCACCAAGAATAAAACAAGGAGACGACTTTACTATGGCTCCAATGTTAAATAAAGAAATGTCAAAAATTGATTGGAAAAATAAAACTGCAATAGAAATAAAAAATCTAGTAAGAGGCTTAAATCCAATAATGGGAGCATATTCTTTTTATGATGGTAAAAAAATTAAATTTTGGAAAGTTCAAGCATACTCAGATGAACAAATATTGCAAATGTTCCCAGAGCTAGAAGAATATAAAGACAGATTTTTAGATTTACCAGAAGGAACAATATTATTTTCAGATAGCAAAATAGGACTATATATAAAAGCAAAAGAAGGAAATATAAAAGTACTAGAAATACAAGGCGAAAATGCTAAAAGAATGAAAACAGAAGATTTTTTAAGAGGAACATATTTAGCAGCTGGACTTTGTTTTGAATAATAAAATTTAGGAAAGTGGTAAAAATAAAAGTTCCTATATAAAGAAATTAAGTATTGTAAAATTATGAAGAAAAATAAATATTTTAAATAAAAGAAACTGCGTATTTTTTAATATGCAGTTTCTTTTGTTACATTAATAAATTTTGAAGTATAATTCACAAAAAATTCACAAAAATACAAACAAAAACTATTGACAATCCTAAAAAATGGATATAATATATATGCAGTTTAGCAGTCAGATAAAAAGAGTGCTAAAAAGAAGGTGAAAAAAATTGTTAGATGATAGAAAAAAACGAATTTTACAAGCAATAGTAGATGAATATGTAAACACAGCAGAGCCTGTAAGTTCTGGCGCAATTTCTAAAAAGAAAGGCTTAGATTTTAGTAGTGCAACAATAAGAAATGAAATGTCAGAGCTTGAAAAAAGTGGATATCTAGAAAAAACACATACATCAAGTGGTAGAATACCATCAGTAAAAGGATACAGATTGTATGTTGATGAACTTCTAAAAGAAGATAATATAAGTTTAGAAGAAATAAAATATATAAAAGAAAAGCTTCAAATAAAAGCTGATCAAATTGAAGATTTAACTAAAATTGCATCTAATACACTATCTGAAATTACACATTATACTACTGTTGCAATAGGACCTAAAGTTACAAAACAAATAATAAAAGAAATAAAATTTGTACTATTAGGAAGTAGAATGTTAATGGCTGTAATATTAACAAATACAGGGATGATAAAAGAAACAATTATAAATTTTGGAGAAGATATATACGAAGATCAAATAGAAACAATTAATTTATTATTTAATAGTAAATTACAAGGAAAACCTCTAGAAAAAATAAATGAACCATTAGATGAATATATTTTCACAGAAATGAAATCAAGTGCAAGTATGATAAAAACTATCATAGAGCAATTAAACAAAGTTATTTACGAAGAATCTAAATTATACTTAGAAGGTACAAACAAATCATTTGATTTACCAGAGCTAAGTAAAGCAGAAACTGCAAGAAACTTTATAAATATATTAGAAAACAAAAGTGAAGTGGTAGATTTATTAGATAATGAAATTTCAAAAGATATAAATGTCTACTTTGGTGATGAACTTGATGATGAAAACTTAAAAGATTTTAGTATTGTAACATTGAAAAGTGATGAAAAAGACCTTGGAACAATAGGAATAATTGGTCCTAAAAGAATGAACTATTCAAAAATAATTTCAGTAATGAGATATATTCAAAGGTTAATTGATGAAGGAGGAAAATAATGGAAGAAATAAAAAAAGACGAAAATCAAGAAGATGTAAAAAACAGCAAAAACAATAAAAAAGAGCTAGAAAAAATAAAAGCTTTAATTGAGACACAAGAAAAAGAAATTGAAGAAAAAGATGATAGACTAAAAAGATTAATGGCAGAATTTGAAAATTTTAAAAAAAGAAGTAGCAAAGAAAGAGAAGGTCTATATAATTCTTTAATTGCAGATATAACATCTTCATTATTACCAATATTAGACAACCTTGAAAAAGCTGTTCAAGTTAAAACAGAAGATGAAAATTTTAAACAAGGAATAGAACTCGTATTAAAACAATTTAAAGATGTTCTTACATCAAATGGTGTTACAGAAATAGAAACTATAGGTAAAACATTTGATCCAGAACTTCATGAAGCAATAACTTCTGTTGTTGATGAAAACTTAGGACCACAAGAAATTAAAGAAGAATACAGAAAAGGTTATATGATAGGAAACAAAGTAATTAGGCATTCATTAGTTGTTGTGGCTAACTAGTAAAAAAGTTATAAATTAGTAAATTGAAAAATTTATTAATATATATAAATAAAAAAATAATAGGGAAACCTATATAAAACAAAAGAATAAAATCATTTAAGTAAATAAGAAATTTAAAAGAAAATATTTTAGCACCCACTACTAATATTATTCTTTTAGGATATTAAAGGAGGATTTTAAAATGGGAAAAATTATAGGAATAGACTTAGGAACAACAAATTCATGTGTAGCAGTTATGGAAGGTGGAGAGCCAGTTGTAATTCCAAATCCAGAAGGAAATAGAACTACACCATCAGTTGTTGCATTTTCAAAAAATGGAGAAAGATTAGTTGGACAAATTGCAAAACGTCAAGCAGTAACAAACCCAGATAAAACAGTTATATCTATTAAAAGAAAAATGGGAACAGCAGAAAAAGTAAACATTGATGGAGATGAATTTACTCCACAAGAAATTTCTGCAATGATTCTACAAAAATTAAAAGCAGATGCTGAAAGTTATTTAGGACAAAAAGTTACTCAAGCTGTTATAACAGTTCCTGCTTACTTTAGTGATTCACAAAGACAAGCAACAAAAGATGCTGGTAAAATAGCTGGACTAGAAGTATTAAGAATTATAAATGAACCAACAGCAGCAGCTTTAGCTTATGGTGTTGATAAAGAAGATAAAGACCAAAAAATAATGGTATATGATTTAGGTGGAGGAACATTTGATGTTTCAATACTTGATATTGGTGATGGAGTATTCGAAGTTTTAGCAACAAGTGGTAATAACAAACTAGGTGGAGATGACTTCGATGAAGCTATTATTAAATATTTAGTTTCAGAATTCAAAAAAGAAAGCGGAATTGATTTATCTGCAGATAAAAGCGCAATGCAAAGATTAAAAGAAGCAGCTGAAAAGGCTAAGATAGAATTATCAGGAATGCAACAAACAAACATTAACTTACCATTCATTACAGCTGATAGCACAGGACCAAAACACTTAGACATCACATTAACAAGACCAAAATTTGAAGAATTAATTGGTGATTTAGTACGTAGTACAACAGGACCAGTTAACCAAGCTTTAAAAGATGCTGGATTAACATCAAATGATATTGACCAAGTATTATTAGTTGGTGGTTCTACAAGAGTTCCATTAGTTCAAGAAACTGTTAAACAAATAACAGGTAAAGAGCCAAATAAAGGAATTAACCCAGATGAATGTGTTGCTATAGGTGCATCAATTCAAGGTGGTGTATTATCAGGAGATGTTAAAGATTTAGTATTACTTGATGTAACACCATTATCATTAGGTATTGAAACATATGGTGGAGTATTCACAAAATTAATTGAAAGAAACACAACAATACCAACAAAAAAATCACAAGTATTCTCAACAGCAACAGATGGTCAAACATCAGTTGAAGTTCATGTATTACAAGGTGAAAGAGAAATGGCTGCATATAACAAAACATTAGGAAGATTCCAATTAACAGGAATTCCAGCAGCACCAAGAGGAGTACCTCAAATTGAAGTTACATTTGATATAGATGCAAACGGTATAGTTCATGTATCTGCAAAAGATATGGCAACAGGAAACAGCCAAGATATATCAATAACAGCAAGTACAAACTTATCTGACGAAGATATTGAAAAAGCAGTAAAAGATGCTGAAGCTCATGCTGCTGAAGATAAAAAACAAAAAGATGGAATAGAAGCTAAAAATAATGCATCAAGCTTAATTTATAACTGTGAAAAAACTTTATCAGAATTAGGTGATAAAATCAGTAGCGAAGAAAAAGCTAAAGTAGAAACAGAAATTGAAAACTTAAAGAAAGTAAAAGATTCTGATGATATAGAAGCAATAAAAGCAGCAACAGAAAAATTAACAACAACATTCTATTCAGTATCAGAAAAATTATATTCACAAGCTCAACAAGCACAAGGAGCAAATCCTGGAGCAGGAGCTGAAGGAAATGTAAATACAGACGAAAACGGAAATGTATATAATGCTGATTACAAAGTAGAAGATGACAATAACGATAATAAATAATAATTAAAATGAAGTGAGACATAAAAAAGAGACATCTTAAAGTGTCTCACTTTTAAAATGGAAAAGAAAAATGGAAAGGAATAGTTTATATGGCACAGAAAAGAGATTATTACGAAGTCCTAGGTGTAAGTAAAACTGCAACAGATGATGAACTAAAAAAAGCATATAGAAAACTTGCTAAGCAATACCATCCAGATGCTAATCCTAATAATAAAGAAGAGGCAGAAAAAAAGTTTAAAGAAATAAATGAAGCATATGAAACTTTGTCAAATCCACAAAAAAGAAAAATGTATGATCAGTTTGGACCAGATGGACCACAAGGATTTGGAGGAGGTACTGGAGGTGCAAATTATTATTCAACAGGATTTGATGGCTTTTCAGATTTTGGTGACATAGGAGATATTTTTTCATCATTCTTTGGAGGAGGATTTGGAGGAAGAAGCTCTAGAAAAAATAATAACGGACCAGTACAAGGTGCAGATTTAAAATATAGTTTAGACATAACATTTGAAGAAGCATTTTTAGGAACAGAAAAGGAAATATCAATAACAAGAAGTGAAACTTGTACAGCTTGTGGTGGAAATGGTGCAAAACCTGGAACTGTTATAGATAAATGTAATGTATGCGGTGGAACAGGTCAAATAAGACAAATACAAAATACAATATTGGGGCAAATGCAAACAACAAGAACTTGTTCAACATGTAATGGAACTGGAAAAATAATAAAACAGCCTTGCGAAATATGTAAAGGAAAAGGAAAAGTAAGAAAACAAACAAAAATAAAAGTAAAAATACCAGCAGGAATAGATGACAATCAAACAATAGTACTAAGAGGAGAAGGCGAAGCAGGTTCAAGAGGTGGAGCAAAAGGTGATTTATATATTGTAATAAGAGTAAAAAAACATAGTATATACACAAGGTCTGGAAATGATGTGTATTGTACAATACCAATAACATTTACACAAGCAACATTAGGGGCAGATTTAGAAATACCTATGGTAGATGGAACAAAAGAAAGTTACAAAATACCAGAGGGAACACAAACAGGTACAAAGTTCACAATAAGAAACAAAGGCTTCAAAAGCATAAATACATCAAGTCAAGGAAACTTCGTATTTAATGTACAAGTACAAGTACCAAAACGTTTAACGAAAGAGCAAAGAGACCTATTAACACAACTAGCAAAAACAATGAATGAACAACCTCCTGTAAAGAAAAAAGGGATATTTGGATTTTAAAAATAGATTATTGCTTTGTTTAATTATATAGTAAAGCAATAAAGGGGATGCTATATTATATATAGCATCTTTTCTACGGCTTCAAAAAAAACAAAAAAGTAGTAGACTTTTTTATAAATTTAGACTAAAATTATATACATAAATAAAAACATAGGAGGAAATTTATATGAATATTTGGCATGATATAAATGGAGAGAGAATAAAAAAGGATAACTTTGTATCAGTTATTGAAATACAAAAAAACGGAAGAAATAAATATGAACTAGACAAAGAAACAGGAATGTTAAGATTAGATAGAATTCTATATACAGCAACTCATTATCCTGCAAACTACGGATTTATTCCTCGTACATATGCAGGAGATGGAGACCCACTAGATGTACTTGTAATTTGTCACGAAGAAATAGTACCACTAACATTAGTAGAAACATATCCAATAGGTGTATTAAAAATGATTGATGGTGGAGAAGAAGATGAAAAAATAATAGCGATACCAGTAAATGATCCATACTTAAATAACTATAAAAATATAACAGAATTACCAACACAATTATTAGATGAAATAATGCACTTTTTTGAAGTATATAAACAATTAGAAAGAAAACAAACATCTGTAGATAAAATGTTAGGAAGAGATGAAGCTGAAGCAATTGTAGAAAAATGTATTAACAATTATAAAGAAAAATTCGAAAGATAGGAGTAAAAAAGCATTATGATAGAAAAAATACTATTTAATGTACTAGCTTTTGCAATATTTATATCTATATTTTGGAAATTAATAAAACGAAATGATACGACATATGTATATATATTAATATTAGAATTTTTAGGAATTGGTGCTAGATTTGTCAGTATATTAAATAATATTAAATTAAACTTTATTAGTATATTAATAATATACATAATGGCAGTAATAATTCCTATAATAATAATGCTTCTTGAAAAAAATAATATATTTCTATCAGAAATTATATGTATTTCTATTGCTAAATTGAATTTAAAATATGGAAATAATGAGATAGCAAGAAAAAAACTAATAAAGCTTATTTCTAAATATCCAAATAGCTATTATGCACATAAACTATTAGCTCAAATATATGAAAGTGAAGAAAAGTATGAAGAGGCAATTGATGAGTATGTGAAGGCAATAGAAATTAATACTAAAGATTATGATTCATATTATCAAATTGCGTTTTTGCTAAATAAAAATTCAAAGCAAGAAGAAGCGGAGGAAATGCTAGAAGATTTATTAGCAAAAAAGCCTGAATATTATAAAGCATCTGAGCTATTAGGAACAATTTTATATGACCAAGAAAAGTTTAAACAAGCTGTTTCAGTATATTTAGAAGCATTAAAATATAATCCAACGCGATATGAGTTATATTATGGATTGGGAATGACATATACGAGATTAAATGATTTTCAAACTGCAAAGGAATATTATGAAAAAGCAGCAGCTATAAATTCAATGTTATATCATGCTAGATTAAATATTGCGCAAATTGCATTGATAACAGGAGAGCTAGATGAAGCAGAGGCAAGATTTATAGATTGTATGCAAGATAAAGATTCTGAACCAGATGCATATTATTATTTGGCAATAATTTGTTTAATGAAGGGTGAAGAAGATAAGGCTGTGGGATATGTGAACATTGCAATAGAATTAGATTATAGATTTTATAAGAAAGTTAGTAAGCAGGAAATTTTTGAACCTATAATGGATCAAATAAGATCTGGACAAAGCAAAAAGCGTAAATATCACTATACTTATGAAGAAGTGAGAACTAAGAAGCATCTTGATGATACATTTTGTTTAATTGAGAAGATGAAGAATAATAATTCTAAGTTTGATGGGAATAGTGATAAAAAAGTGGAAAAAGAATTGGAAAATGATGAGCATCAGAGGGAATAACAATTTTTATTTGAATGAATATAATGTGAATAGACCGAGGTTTCTTAATAAGGTCTATTTTTTTTGCTTTGAAGTGGGCCGGATATGAGAATATATATATTAAAATGTAGTCCTTACTGGTGCGCCTTTTCTTGACTGGTGTGAATTACTGTTTACCCCCGCTATGGGGTGTACAAATTTTTTTATGCTCTACAGCTTCCAAACTGCGCGGAACTACATTTTAATATATATATTCTCATATCCTACTCTACAATGTTAGATTATGGAGTGTTAAAAAAATGTTTACGATTTTCTGTTATTGTAGAGTAGTTGATGAGATATTATGATTATGATATTTTGGAAATGGTTTCTTTTAAAATTATGTGTTGTATAAAAATTGTGAAGGAGTGGTTTTTATGAAGAATATTGCTGTTGTTGGTGGAGATATGCGTAATCGTATATTGGTGGATTTGTTGAGAGATGGTGGAGATAATGTTTTTTCGTTTGCTCTTGGGGATGAGGAGAATGGAGATTTTTTGAGTGTTATAAATAGATGTGATTATGTGATTACGCCGACTCCTTTTTCTAAGGATGGTGAGGTTTTGTTTTGTCCGTTGTCTGATAAGAGGGTGTTGGTTGATGAGTTTGTTCGTTTGGTGAGGGAGAAGGTTGTTTTTGGTGGAGCTATTAAGAATGATATTGTTGATGAGCTTAAAAAATGTAATAGGGTTATTGATTTTATGAAGGATGAGGAGGTTGTTGTTAAGAATGCAATTCCTACGGCGGAGGGGGTTGTAAAGTTGATAATTGATAATACTTGTATAACTATTGATGATAGTAGAGTTGCTGTTTTGGGATTTGGAAGAGTTGGTAAGAGAGTGGCTAGGGTTTTGAATTGTTTGGGGGCTGATGTTTTTTGTTGTGATAGTAAAAAAGAAGAGGTTGCAAATATTGAAATGTGCGGTTATAATGTAGTTGATGAAAATTTTAATCTCAAAAATATGGATGTTATTGTTAATACTGTTCCGCATTTGATTTTAGGGGAGACTGAATTAAAAAGTTTGGATAAAAATAAGACTTTGATTATTGATGTTGCATCAAATCCGGGTGGTGTTGATTATGAATATGCAAATGCAAATAAATTTAGATGTATACATGAGTTAGGTATTCCTGGAAAAATTGCTGCTAGAACATCTGCAAAATATATACGAGATTTTATAAAAAATGTAATAAATGAGGTGTAAAAAATGTTTAAAAGTGAAAAGGGAGATACATATGTAAATTGGGTGATTATAATTTTAGTTGTATTAATATTTTCGGCAATTATTATAAGAGTTCTAGTTGGAGAAAATGGTTTGATTAATCAAAGAAAAGAAGATAAAATAAGAAATGAAACTGAAAATAATATTGTAATTGAACTTACAAATGGAACTAAATTTGATTATTAAAAAGGATGGAAAAGTATGAACATAGGAATAGATATAGGAGGAAGCCATATAGGGGTTGGTGTAGTAAGTCCTGATGGAAAAATCTTAAAAAAGGTTGAAGAAAAAATTACTTATATTGAAAAAAATAATATAAAAGAATTTTTGGTAAATACAATAGTAACAATTTTGAAAAAGTGGGAAGATGAAGAATTTGAAAAGATTGAAAAAATTGGAATTGGAATACCAGGAATTGTGAAAGATGATATTGTTAAATATAGTGTTAATTTAGGATTAAAAGATTTTGAATTGAAAAAAGAGCTACAAAAGAATTTTGAATATGCGGAAATTCATATAAAAAATGATGGTAAATGTGCTGGTTTGGCAGAAAAAAAATTAGGTGCATTACAAAATTATAAAGATTGTATTTTTATATGTTTAGGTACCGGAATAGGTGGTGCTGCTTTTTATAATGGAAAGTTGATTGTACCGGAAAGAAGCTCTGGATTTGAATTTGGACATATGATAATTCAAAAAAATGGTGAAGTTTGTAGATGTGGCAGTAAGGGTTGTTTTGAAATATATGGCTCAATGAGAAGATTTAAAAATGATATTAGATACAATTTAAATTTACCAGAAAATACAGATGGAGAAGAGCTGTTAAATATAGTAAAAAATAATCAAACAAATCCTATTGTAAAAGAGATAATAGATGAATATATAGAAAATTTATGTATAGGTATATCAAATATAGTAGATATTTTAGAGCCACAGGCAATATGTATTGGTGGTGGTTTTTCATACTATAAAGAAATCTTTTTAGAAAAATTTATAAACGAATTTTATAACGCAGATTATGTATTTTACAAAGAAAATATGCCAAAAATAGTAATAGCAGAGCTAGGTAATGATGCTGGAATAATAGGTAGTGCATTATATGCTTAGGTACGATAAAAAATCTTATTATAATACAACAATTATAACTTATGACAAAGAGTTGTGTAGATGCACAAGTGAAATAATATGAGTAAATAAAGAGAAAAGATGTACAAAAAAGTACATCTTTTTTCATATTAAGGTAGAATCATCATTAAAGTATAATACAAATCAATCCGCCACTACCTTCATTAATAATTCTTTCCAAAGTTTCTTGTAATTTTCCTTGAGCTTCTTCTGGCATATGATACAATTTGCTTTGTAAGCCTTCATTAACAAGAGCGTGTAAACTTTTTCCAAAAATATTAGATTCCCAAATTTTTTGTGGGTCATTTTCAAATTCTGAAAGTAAATAATTAACAAGCTCTTCTGATTGTCTTTCACTTCCAACAATAGGAGAAACTTCAGTTTCTATATTAGCTCTAATCATATGTATTGAAGGAGCAGTTGCCTTTAATTTAACGCCAAATCTTGAACCTTGTTTAACCATTTCTGGTTCATCAAGAATAAGTTCATCAATAGATGGTGTAACAATACCATATCCTTTTGATTTTACTTCTTCAAGAGCTGTGGCTACTTTATCATATTCTCGTTTTACCTGTGATAAGTTGGTAATTGTTGAAAATAAGTCACCTTCATTTGCAATTTCTACACCAGAAATTTCTGATATAATTTTGTAAAATAAATCATCAAGTAAATAAACTGTTAAATTAATTTCACCAGTACCAAGTGCAATTTCATTAATACGTGTTTCAGAAATAATTTGAGTATCATTTAAATTTGAAACTTGAGTACGAACTTCTTTTAAAATTCGGACATCATTAAATGTTTCTTTTATTTCCTTATATAATTCAGCCTTTAACCAATGTGAAGAGCTTAAATTATCAACCCAGCGAGGGAAATTAATATTTATTCTTTCTACAGGAAATTCATATAAAATGCTACTAAAAATTTTATTAATATCATCTAAAGAAAGATTTGTACAATCTGTGCAAACAACTGGATTAGAATATTTTGCTTCTAAGTCTCTTGCAAGATTTTTTGTTTCTTCAGAATATGGTGTAGCACTATTTAAAACAATAACAAAGGGTTTTTTTAGCTCTTTTAATTCAGAAACTACACGCTCTTCAGCTTGAATATAATCTGCTCTTGGAATATCAGTAATACTTCCATCTGTAGTTACTAAAACTCCAATTGTAGAATGTTCTTGAATAACTTTTTTTGTACCAATTTCAGCTGCTTTTTCAAATGGAATTTCCTCTTCAGACCAAGGTGTTTTTACCATTCGAGGCATATCATCTTCCAAATACCCAATTGCATTATTTACTAAATAACCAACACAATCAACAAGACGAGTTTTTAGCGAAATATCACCATCTATTTTTATTTCAACAGCTTCATTAGGAACAAATTTAGGCTCTGTAGTCATAATTGTTTTTCCAGCTGCACTTTGTGGTAATTCATCTTTAGCTCTTTCTTGCTTATATGAATTATCTATATTTGGAATAACAAGTAAATCCATAAATTTTTTTATAAAAGTAGATTTACCAGTTCGGACAGGGCCAACCACACCAACATAAATATCACCATCAGTTCGTTTGGCAATATCTTCATATAATTTTACTTTATCTTCCATTGAAAACCTCCTTAAAATTGCTATGCTATAAAATATAACATTGTAATCATTCGCTCTAATTTGTGAAAAATCACAATGAACAAGAAAAATAGTAGCTGTTATGTACAATTAACCTTGTTCAATAATGTTAATAAATTATATTATTCAAAAAAATATATATGCACTAAACTTTAAAAAAATCATATTATGTATTAAAAAAAGCTTGATACAATCGCAAATATATGCTAAGATTAAGCCTATGAGGGTGATAAAATGATGAAAAATTATGAAGAAACAATAGAAAAATTAAAAAAATACAATCAAAATGAAATAGTAAATATTATGTCAAAAGTATATACAGAGGAAGAAAATGAAAGATTAATAGAACAATTAAATAGAATAGATTTAAATCAAGTAATGAATTTATATGAAAATGCTAATAATATACCATTAATAGATGAAAGAAAAATTGAACATATAGAATATACAGATTTAAATAGTTTATCAGAAGAAAAATTCAAAGAATATAAAAATATAGGAATTGATGTAATAAAAAATAACAAATATGCAGTAATTACAATGGCTGGAGGACAAGGAACAAGATTAGGTCACAAAGGTCCAAAAGGTACATTTAAAATAAATACTGTAAATGGTGAAAAATATTTATTTGAAATAATAGTTGAATCATTACAAAAAGCAAATAAAAAATATAATGTAGTAATACCTTGGTACATAATGACAAGTGAAGATAATAATGATCAAACAATACAATTCTTAAAAGAAAATAACTTTTTTGGTTATGATGAAAATAAAGTAAAGTTCTTTAAACAAGGAAAAGTTCCAATGGTTAAAGAAGATGGCAACATTGTAATAGACCAAAATAAATTAATAAAAGAAGCTTCAGATGGAAATGGAAGTATATACAAATCTTTAAAAGATGCTAATTTAATAAATCAAATGAAAGAAGATGGAATTGAGTGGATTTTTGTTGGAGGAGTTGACAATATACTATTAAAAATAGTTGATCCAGTGTTAACTGGTTTAACAATAACAGAAAACAACTTAATATCATCAAAATCAGTTGTTAAGAAAAATGCAAAAGAGCGTGTTGGAGTATTTTGTAAATTAAATGGTGTTCCAAAAGTAATTGAATATACCGAATTACCAGAGAAAATGGCTGAAGAAATTGATAGTAATGGTCAATTAATGTATGGTGAAGTAAATATTTTAAGTCATTTATTTAATATAAAGGCTTTAGAAAAACTATCAGAAGTTGATTTACCATATCATACTGCATATAAAAAATCTAACTATTTAGACGAAAAAGGAAATTTTGTAGAGGTAACAACACCAAATGCATATAAATTTGAATCTTATATATTTGATGGATTTAGTTTCTTTAATTCAATGAGTATACTAAGAGTAAAAAGAGAAGAAGAATTTGCACCTATAAAAAATCGTGAAGGTTCAGATAGTCCAGAAACAGCAGTAAATTTATATAATGAATATGTAAAAAAATATAATTAAAAAAGGCGAATATATGAATAGAATAAAAATGAAATTCATATATTCGTCTTTTAGTGCATTAAAATGCAACTACATTTGTTCATCGCCAGGTAAAAAATAATCAACTATACCGTAAATTAAAGCACCTATAATTGCAGCCATCCATGAAATAACATAACCTGCTACAAAATATTGAGTAACATATAATATAACTGCAGATAAAATAAATCCTACAAAGCCTTTTCCAAATGGACTAGCCTTTATTCCCGTAAATTTAGCAATTAAAAAGTCTATAACTGTTAAAACTATTGTTGCTATTGCAAGTGACCAAAAATTACTAATTTCAAAACCAGGAGTGAAAAATGCTGTGATTGCTAAAACAATACCTGCAGTAATTAATCTACCGACAATTTGCCAAACTGTATTAGTAGAATTTCCTGCCTGACTATTTTCCATATGATTATCTGACATAAAAACCTCCCTGTACACAAAAAAGTGTACGAACAATTTTTAATTGTTCAATTATATTATGAGCGAAAAAATGATTATTATACAAAATAATAATTGTAATATTCTAAAAAAAATGATAAAATTTGGATAATAATTTTTTGTAATAGGAAGTAAAAATGGAAGAGCTAAAATCATGTAATATATGTCCACACAAATGCGGAGTAAATAGATTAAATGGAATAAAAGGAAGATGTAAGTGTGATAATAAAATAAAAATAGCACTAGCATCAGTCCATAATTATGAAGAGCCATGCATAAGTGGAAAAAATGGATCTGGAACAGTATTTTTTTCAAATTGTAATTTAAATTGTATATATTGCCAAAATTATGAAATAAGTCAATTAGGAAAAGGCAAGGAAATAACAATAGAGCATTTGGCACAAATATTTATAAAACAGCAAGAAAAAAATGTAAATAATATCAATTTAGTTACACCAACAATGTATGTTCCACAAATAATAGAAGCAATAAAAATTGCAAGAAAAAAAGGTTTAAATATACCAATAATATATAATTCAAATGGATATGAAAATGTGGAAACAATAAAAAAATTAAATGGATATATTGATATTTATTTGCCAGATTTAAAATATTATTCTAATGAAATTGCAAAAAAGTATTCAAAAATAGATAATTATTTTGAAACAGCAATATCTGCAATAAAAGAAATGCAAAAACAAGTTGGAAATCCTATATTTAATGAAGAAGGAATTATACAAAAAGGTGTAATAATAAGGCATTTAATATTACCACATCACTTGCTAAATACAAAAAATATATTAAAATATGTAAAGGAAAATTTTGATGAAAATACATACATAAGTATAATGGCACAATATTTTCCAACATATAAAGCAAAAGAAGATAAATTAATAAATAGAAAACTAACGAAAAAAGAATATAAAGAAATAGAAAATTATTTATATTTATTAAATTTAAAAAATGGATATATTCAAGAGCTTGGTGAACATGAAGAAGAATATGTGCCAAACTTTGATTTATCAGAATAAAAAGGGGTTTTGAGGGGGCATAAAGGAGATATGTATGCAAATTCAAAACAATAATTATGTAACAAATGAAAAATTAGATTATTTACACAAAGAAAAAAATAATTTTGAAGGTTTTATACAGAATATATTAAAGGAGTTTGAATTAATGGAAGAAATATTTGTTATAGATAGAATAGAAAATAATATAGCTGTATGTGAAAACAGATCAACAGGCAAAATGACGGAAATAGAAATTTCAAAATTACCCAAAGACATAAAAGAGGGGGCAGTTTTAAAATATGAAAATGGTGAATATAAAATAGATATAGAAGAGCAAAAAAATATAGAAGAACGAATAAAAGAAAAAATGAGAAATATATGGAATAACTAAAGTTAAAAATGTAATAAGGGGGCAAAAGAAAAATGGCAAATAAAAAAAGTCAAAAAAATACAATAATAGGATCAATTATAACGGTTATAATATTAATAATATTAACAATAACAGGAAATGACTCACAAATATTTAAATCAACAACATCAGCAACAAATGATAATGTGTCATCAGAAGTCTTAGATAATTTAGAAAATGTATCAATTCAAACAGGAAATGACTGTATTTCTACAATACCACAAGATAATAACTTAAGAGTTTACTGTTTAGATGTAGGTCAAGGTGATAGCATATTAATTACAAATAACAATAAAACAATGTTAATAGATGCAAGTACAAATGAAATGGGAAATAGAGTTGTAAAATATTTAAACGATTTAGGCATTAAAAAAATTGATTATTTAGTAGGAACTCATCCACATGAAGACCACATTGGTGGATTAGATAATGTAATAAAAAATTTTGATATAGGAACAATATATATGCCAAATGTTGTTGCTACAACAAAAACATTTGAAGAAGTAATTGATGCAATATCAGCCAAAAAACTAAAAGTTACATCTCCAAAAACAGGAGATAAATTTACTGTTGGAAATGCAGAATGTGAAGTAATGTCAATAAGAAATGATAAAGACGATTATAATAATTGCTCTATAGTAATAAAAATGGATTTTAATAATGTAAGTTATTTATTTACAGGAGATGCAGAAGAAAGTGTTGAATCATCAAGAAAATGGCCCCATATAGATGTATTAAAAGTTGGACACCATGGTTCAAACACAAGTAGTAGCAAAAACTTCTTGGAGCAAATTAAACCTGAGGTAGCATTAATCTCTGTAGGACAGGGGAATACATACGGACACCCGACACAAGCAACTTTAAAAAGATTAAGCAATATAGGTGCAAAAATATATAGAACAGATGAAAATGGGACTATATTATTAATTGAAAAAGTAGAATAAAATAAGAAGCTCTAATATTAATATTAGAGCTTAAAAAAATTTTTTAAAACCGTAGACAAAAAAATAATTATATGCTAATATATACACATATGCCGGTGTGTTGGAATTGGTAGACGAGGCAGACTCAAAATCTGTTGTCAGAGATGGCGTGTGGGTTCGAGTCCCACCACCGGTACCATAAATAAAAATAATAAAAATAATAAAAATTAGCAAAATGAAAAAACGATTATATAAATAATCGTTTTTATGCATTGTAATACAATTGTAATATAATTGAAACAATTTTGTAATTGTAGTTTTTTGTAGAAAAGTGTATAATAATATTGTTAATACTATACTTATGATAAAGGAGGAAGAGTTGCATGGCTAAAAGTAGCAATGGAAATGTAAGAATGGTGATAACTGAAGAGAAAATTCTAGCTAATATCGAAAAAGTTAAAAAAATGATAAATCCTAATAGCAAGAAACGAATAGTTAAATTAGAAGAAGATAGCTATTTTTTAGATTTAATTGCTTCAATAAAATCATATTTGGAAGAATACCCAAAGCAAGATGTATTTCCAAGGGATGTATATGATGCTGCATATGATTTAGTAGAATATGCAACTACACAATTTGAAGAAAATACTAAAAAAATAGAAGAGCTAATTAGACAAAGAGAAAGCAATATTGCTCTTGCATCAGAATTAAAAGAAGTATTGAAAGCCGTAGAAGCAAAAGAAACAAACTGGAAAAAGAAAGTGCAGGATTTATCAGAAAAATTACCAGAAGATGTAATAGATACATTAGGTGTAATAGGAAGAGCTAAGTCTAAAAAAACACAAACATATCTAGATTCTTTAAATTTAATAAATACAAAAGTTTCTAATTTAGAATCAAATTTATTTATTGAAGTAGATATGGAAAGAATAGAAGATAAATCAAAAGCATTAAGCTACATTGGAATTGAAATTGCTGAATCATTAAAAGATATAGAAAATGTTGAAGAAGTAAAAAATTCTAATAAAGAAAACGAAGAAAGCTATGTTCAACATAATGCAGAAAATCAAGAAAATACTGAATATATTGAAGATACAAGAGTAGAAGTAAAACCATCATTATGGGAAAGAATAAAAAATATGAAATTGGTTAGAGGTATAAGATATATTATGAAAATAAAAGTAGTATTAGAACTACCAGAAATGCCAGAATTACCAAGCGGTTCAGATAGAAAAGATTAAAAAAATATATATTTTAAATAATTGTTAAGGAATTGTGCTATTTGATTGAATTTTTGAATAAGTACAATTTCTTAATTTATTTATATGAAATATAAAAATGAATAAATTTTATATATAAAATTAGGTAAAAATTTTTCAAAAAATTAATAAAAAAATTATAAATTTCTATTGACATATAATAAAATATATTATATACTAATCATCGTTGAAGAAAGACACGCGCCCTTAGCTCAGTTGGTCAGAGCAACCGGCTCATAACCGGTGGGTCCAAGGTTCGAATCCTTGAGGGCGCACCAAATGAATACTGCTATAGTATCATAACAGTATTCATTTTTATTAAATTAAATAGTTGGGTAGGTGGCCGAGTGGCTAAAGGCGGCAGACTGTAAATCTGTTCTCATTCGAGTACGATGGTTCGAATCCATCCCTGCCCACCAAGACAAGTTTTCGTCGAACTCTATATAATACTTGATATAACTTAATTTCAAGATTATAAGAATTTGACAACACAAAAACTTTAAACCGTTTCAAAAAATGAAACGGACTTTTTTTGTCCTAAAATATTGGAAAAAGGAGGTTTTTGTGGTATTATGTTACAAATAATTAAAAAACAAATCAATATGAGTAGTGAATTACTCTCTAAAATTGAATGGACTTGCAAAATGAAACAGGTAAAACCAGAAATTATAAATGGTTGCCTAAGAATTGTGGAACACACTAATTTAGCGTATGTAGAGCCACACAGAGTAATTATTAAAGGTAAGCTATACTTATTCTTTAATGAACAAAATTACTTTTACATAGATAGTTTGGAAAATAAATATCCACTATCAAAATTTAATGAATACATACCATAAGAAAGCAAGATTGTTGACATTTTAGAGTTTTTAAAAAATTGTACTATATTGATTTGTTAATTGATGTTAAAAATAGAAAATAAGAGGTAGTTAAAACAATAAAATAAAAACTTTAAAAGTGTCAATAGCTAAGTTTATTATGCTATGTGGCACTTTTTTAGTGTCTTTCTAATATTCATTAAAAGAAGAAGGAGGTAATTTTGTAATGAATGAAGAAAGAAAAGTAGCAGGAATCTATATTCGTGTAAGTACAGAAGACCAAGCAAGAGAAGGATTTAGTTTAGGAGAACAGGAGGAAAAATTAAGAGGTCTTTGTAAATATAAAGATTATAAAATATATAAAGTTTACAAAGATGCAGGAATTAGTGCAAAAAATATATCAGCTAGACCAGCATTTCAGCAAATGCTAGAAGATATGAGAGCAGGTAAAATCAATTATATTGTAGCCTATAAGCCAGATAGAGTTACACGCTCGGTGCGAGATTTAGAAGTGTTAATATCAGAATTAGAAGAACATCATTGCTATCTTATTTGTGATAGAGATGATGTAAACACAAATTCAGCTAATGGAAGATTTTTCGTGCGTATGCTAACTGTTCTATCTCAGTTAGAAATTGAAATAGTTAGTGAAAGAACAAAATTCGGTTTAACAGGTGCAATAAAGTCAGGTCATATTCCACGGCACTTGTCCATTAGGTTATAAACGAGAGGCATCAAAGAAAATGGTAATTGATGAAACTACAAAAGATATTATTATTAGAATATTTAATCTATATTTACAAGGAAAAAGTTATCAAACAATAGCAAATATTCTAAACGAAGAAAAAGTTTTAGAACCTAAAAAATGGGACGATTCTACAATAGAAAAAATATTAAATAACAAAATTTATGTAGGAGATTATGAAAGATTAAAAAGAGTTGCAAAAGAACAAGGAAAAAATCCAGTAATATACCCTAATGTAGTAGAGCTTATTATAACAAGAGCAATGTTTGAAGATGTACAAATACAAAAAGAAAAAAATCAAAGAGCATATTGTAGAGATAGAGTATATATTTTTATGCAAAAGCTAATTTGCCCAAAGTGTGGTAGGCTAATGACTTGTAAAGGAACTGGTGGTTAAAAGAAAAAATATATGTATTATTATTGCACAGACTGCAAAATTTATCTTCGTGAAGATTTGATTGAAGAACAAATTATGCCAATGATAATGGATTTAATAGAATATGATATGACAGTAAAAAAATACTTCTTCCCTGTTTTAGCAGATAAGAAAGAAAAAACACAGAAAAATTAGATAAAGAAATAAACACATTAAGAAATCAAAAAAGCAGAATAAAAGAGGCATATTTAAAAGAAATTGTTGATGTAGAAGAATTTTCAAAAGAATATAAAGAGATTGACGAAAAGTTAGAACTATTAGAACAAAAGCAAATTGAAACAATAGACTTAAATAAACAGAGTTTTAGTCCACAACATTTAATGGCAAATAGAGATGTAGAAAAAGAAAAGTTAATCCGTTCTAATAAGTTTTATGATATGTTAATGGCAGAATGGAAAAGCAAAACAAAAGAAGACAAGCAATAGATGAAGCAATGAAAATGTGTATTAGCTGTGCTCAATTTAAGAAAATAATGCTTAAAAAGGGCTATATAATAAATGATGATTATAACAGAAAATATCCAACAATTCGCACAATAAATGGTAAGAAAGCAGTAAGAATGTATCAATTAGGAGAAGAATACTTGCCAGAAAATATAGCATATAAGGTTAATCAGAATCCATATTATATGCAAAATGATTATTATGATTTTATAAAGCCCAAAAAGAAAAGTAAGCAATATAATGTTTATAAGTTTAATGGTAGTTTTAAAGATATAAAGAAAATGTCTGGTATTGATGTAATGTTTTTGCTACTGTATCATTTATTAGGATTCCTTCCCAAAAAGAATAACTACAAGCCATTATCTCCTGAAATGCAAAAACAAGTTAGAAAACTAGAACGATATTCAAAACAAACAATTCTTATAGTAACAGAAAAATTAAAAACTACTGAAGATATAAAAAGCTATATATCACAAACTGAAAGCAATATTGAAAAGATTGCTGATTTAAGACAAAAATACCGAAATAAGCTAAGAAATTGTAAAAATAATAATCTTATTAGAATACAAAAATAAACGAGATGAATGCACTCTTATTTTTAATAAGTATAGAGGCAATTTAAAGACAGCAAATTATATTTTAGAAGATATACCAAAAATAAAAGAAGTAATAAAAATAGAACAACAAATGAAAAGAACACAAGATGATATTCAAAAAACAAAAATGAAAGACAGATATGCAAGATAAGAATATTAAAAGCTATTATGAACAATAAAACATAATGGCTTTTATATTTTATAATATGGCAAAAAATATTATAGTTGAGTTTACATCTATTGAAAAATTTTTGTATTTATGTTTAAATATAAAATGTAAAAGTGAAAATAAGAGGTATTATTTATGAAACAAATGACCAAAGAAGAACTAATTGAATATTTTATAGAGCAATTAGGGAATAACAATATCTTAGGTAAATATCTTTCAATAGAAGAGATACGAAATAGATTGAATGCAAGAATAAAAGAAATAAGATATGAACGAAAGGGAAACAGTCTTGCGTGTTATGATAATAAAAATGAAATCATAAATTTAAACTTGGATTTAATTCAAGAGACAGAGAGTGAAACACGAGTAATAATTATACATGAACTATTGCATGTATTATCTGCTAGTAAGAACGAAAAAGATGGTATTCAAACAAAAAAATCTGGATTATTGATAGCTCAAATAGATCATATGGGAAATGAGAACTATTGCTTTGGAAATGGAATAGATGAAGGATTTACAGAACTTTTGGCAGAAGAAATCGCAAGGGAAAGAATATTTGACTTATTGAATAAATCAAATGATGATGAAGAAAAACAAAAACTTACTAAAGAACTGGATTTTGGTCAAGTATCCTATGAAGAAGAAATGGATACTACAAGAATATTAAGAATCCTATATGGTGAAGAATATTTATTAGGAAAGTATTTATCAAACCTAGAAGATGATAAAACAATAGATGAACCATGTGAGTATCTATTTCAAGAAGACTCTACTGTGAGGAATGTTTTGAAAGAAGTAATAGATTCTATTGACAAAATCAATGTTGCAAAAATATTCCATGATTATACTGCAATAATGGAACGAAAAAGTGCAAAAAATGTTTGGTATGATAGAATACAAGATTTGATAAAAATTAAATTAGAAACAACAAAAAATAATGAAGATTTAAAAAGTAGAATGAGAAAGATATTAAAAGCTTTTGCAACTTCTAATAGCAGAAAACTTAATTATAAAAGAAATATTGATTGTGTAATGCATTTAAATAGCCCTAGAATTGCGAATGCATTACAAGAAATACTAATAGATGAAAATAGTGAAATGCAATTGGGACAAATGGTTGATACATATATTAGATTAACTGCACCAACAGAATTTTGGTCTCAAGACAAAGGAACAGCATATAAACAGTGGGAACATAGTGTTGAAAATTATTGTATAAAAAAAGGAATAATAGATGAGTCAGAAGTAAAAAAGTCTGGAATGTTATCTCATATACTTCAATGTTATAGAAAAGATTTAAGAGATATGCAAGATGAAGATTTTAAAGATGTTCTATCACATTTTGGGTATACTAAAGTTGGAGCACACTATGAATTATCTTACACTGGAGATAATGAAAGTATATGGGCTGCAACACATGACTTTTTATTTGATGAAGATGGAAAAATGGCTGTAACTTATGGTATGTTTCCATCTGGAGATGAATGGACATGTAATATGCCAAAAGATACTGATTATTCTGAAGTCGATATAGAAAAAATAGAGAATATTAGAGCTCAAGTTCAAAATATTTCAAAGAATAGTGAAAGAAAATTTACAAGAGCAATGGTATTAGGTAATGATGTTATTTTGTATTATGGTGGCATCGATGATAGAATAGTATATTCTCTAAATGATGATGGCAAATTAACATTATCCGAAACTGGTGTTTCAAGAAGGTTGACAGATGATATGTCTGAACTAGATATAAAATTGCAACAAGAAACAGCAGGGGTTTCTGTTACAGAAATGATGCAGGAAGCTGATAGCATGCAAATGATATTAGGAGATAAAACGCCAAAAACTAATGAAAATTCAAGAGAAGAATATAGTAAATAAAAGGTATTATATTTTTAGTAAAGGAGAAGCAAGAAAATGACTTATGAGACTCGACAGGCTTATTCAGAAATATGTACAGTTTTAGAATATATGCCAAATGAATATGTAGCAAAAATTCCAGAAAAAATAATAAAACTGTTTCAATCTGAAAAGCTTGAAAATTATGAAGTAAATATTAATAAGTCAAATCCATTAGACAAGAACTATTTAAGTAAAAAAACAATGGTTCTTATTGCTATGCTTAATTACCAATATTGGTGCCCAAATAAAAAAGTAAAAGATACGTTATTTAAGACATATTCAGCTAATAATGAGAAATATCAAAAGGAAATGGAAGATAAATATTCTGTTGATAATTTATTTAAGAATAAAAAGAATGTAGCACAAATTGAACAAAAAGAAGAAAGTGTAGCTATGGTAGAATATAAGGAGTCTATATTTAGGAAAATTACAAATAAAATTAAACAGATGCTTTTTAAGAGAAACAGAAAGTTTTAAGTGGTTTCACACTGTGGAACTAGTACAAATACTATTAACATTAAGTAGTTAAAAAGAAAGTGAATGGAGTGAGTAATATGTCAAATGAACTTGAATTATTAGATGATGAATTTGTAAAGATTGTTAAGGATATTGAAAAAGACATACTAGATACAAGATATAATATTATTTCAAAAGCTAATAAAGAAGTGATAGATTTTTATTTGGGATTGGGAAAATCATTAGTGATAATGCAAAATATGGCAATAATTTTATCAATAGATTATCAGTAGCATTAAAATTAGATTTTCCAGATGAGTAGGGCTTTTCGGCTCGTAATTTAGCAAGAATGAGAAAAGTATATGAAGCGTATAAAGATTTAGCTAGTATTCCAGAAGAACTAGAAATAATATCATGGTCTCAAAATTGTATTTTAGTAGATAAAATCGAAGATATTGATAAAAGAGTTTGGCATGCTAAGCAAATTATTGAAAATGGTTGGTCTAAAACTGTATTAAGCCATCAAATTGATTTAGAATTATATGAAAGATAAGCATTACCAGAGAAAATGACAAAGTCTAATGATAAGCTACCTATTGCACAAAGTGAATTTGCTAGAGATATGATAAAAGATCCATATATTTTTGAATTAGCTAATATAGGAAAAAGAGCAAAAGAAAGAGATATTGAAAATGCAATGTTAGAAAGAATAAAGAATGTATTACTTGAATTGGGAAAGGGCTTCAGTTTTGTTGGAAATCAATATAAAATTTCAACAAATGATAATGATCATTATATAGATTTATTATTCTATCACTTGGATTTAAGATGTTTCGTAGTTGTAGAATTAAAAAATACAGAACTTAGACCCGAATATGTTGGACAATTAGGATTTTATGTAACAGCAGTTGATGAAACTTTGAAAAAAGAAACAGATAATGAAACGATAGGGTTATTACTTTGTGAAGATAAAGATAAACTAACAGTTGAATGGTCTTTAAAGAGTGTAAATGCACCAATAGGAGTAGCTTCATATAAAGTAAAAAATGTTATTCCAAAAGAAATAATGGAGAAATTGCCAACAGAAGAAGAATTAAATTTATATATAAAAAAATTACCGAATGAGGAAAATGAAGAAGAAAATGATTTTAAAGAAAGTAAATCAATAACAATTTTGAGAGAAATTGTAGAGAAAAATAATAGAATTAAGGTAAGAGCAACTAAAACTGATAAAATAGCAAATTTAGATGGTAAAGTAGTAATAATAGATAAAAATGGTTTCGAAAGGATTTATATTGAAATACAAGCAAAAACATTACCAGAAAAATATAATTTGAAAAAACAGTATTCATATAGTTGTGATACTAAAGCTTTCAATGTAGTTTTAGAGCATATTACATTTAATCCAGTTGTATTATTTTTGGTTGATGAGCAAAGAAAGAGAGTATTTTGGAAATTAATTTCAAATGAGTATGCAAAAAGCTTAAATATTGGAAATCAGAAAAAAAAGACAATATATTTTAATGATCAAGATTTATTTTGTGAAAGTAATTTTATAGAAAAGATAAGTAATTATTGTGATTCACTTTGTGAAATAATAGATAAAAAAGATGCTGATAAAAGTTTGATTTCATCAAATATAGATGCATATAGTACAGAATATATTGAGATATAAATGCAGGTTGATAGATTAAATAACATATTTGATAATGAATTAAAGCATATTAAAGATATGTTTTTTAGGGGTGTATGGAAATTTGGAATATCATATAATAAATTTCAAAAACAAACTGCGATGGGGATTTATTTTATCACATACGGAAAGAATGATACTTTAATAAAGAGATTTGATCCGAGATTAAATTATATACATATGTCCATTAATTTTCAAAAAAAACATTTCATTAGAAGAATATATCAACGAATGGATAGAAGAAGTAAAAAAACAATATTACTTAAAAGTACCAATCCTTGTAGAAAATTTATCAGATGACATATTAAATGAAATTGTATTTGATTTTTTAGATAAACTCACAATGAATATTAAAGTGTTAGAAGATAAAAATAGACCATACACATACTATAAGGATGAAGAAGAAATTAATAATATAGTTAATATTATTAATGGTTTAGAATTATTTTATGAGGAAATAATAAAAACAAAAGATTTATCAAATGTAAGTAATGCGGTCGCATTTCTTACCCCAACATATAATTTGACTGGTAAATTCTTACTTTTTAATCCTCTTATATAATTTAATGAGGCGGAACTAAAATTATTAGATAAATATCTTAATAGAAATAATCCAAGTGTTTCTCTGAAATTTTTGAATAATGGAGAAGATAAAAAAATACAATTAAGTTTTTTAGCAATACAAGAATTACAGAAACGAAAAAAGAATACTATTAAAAGAATATGGAATAAGAAAAATATAGTAAAATGTAAAGAGGATTTTCCAAAGGAAATTAAATGTATCAGGACAGTATATTCTAAAGAAGAATTACCAATAATTAACTATTATGTAGGTTAAAATATGAAATTTGCCACTAGTGGCAAAATTTATTTTCAAAAAGTATTGTCAAATATAAAAAGTTATGTTAAATTAAAAATATAGTTAATAGCAAAAAAACTCACATTTGTATATACATTACTTTGAAACTATTGCTATAGTTGATTTTGAAACGGATAATAGAGTGCTTTTGTGTAAGGTATTTTTCGCATACGTCCTTTGCTAAGGCACCACTAATATTATCAAAGTTTATACTTTGGTAATATTTTTGTTTTATAGCATAAATGGAGGAAATATATATGGAAATAGAGCGTAAATTTTTAATAAATAACATAGATAATTTAGATTTAACTAAATATAAGAAAAAAAGTATAATTCATGATTACTTATACTTTGATAGATTATCATGTATAAGAAAAAGAAAAATAGAATCTAATAATGAAATTAAATATACATATACAATAAAAACAGATAAAACAGGCATTAGTGTAAACGAAATTGAAAAAGAAATTGACGAAAAAACATATAATTCATTAGAAAAGAATGACAAATATATAACAATAAATAAAGATAGATACATAATACCATATAAAGATCATAAAATTGAGCTAGATATATTTAAAGATAAATACGAAGGCATAATATTTGCTGAAATTGAATTTGAAAGTGTTGAAATAGCTAGAAAATTTGAGTTACCAGGATGGTTTGGAAAAGAAATAAGTGAGAATATAACAAATGCTGAAATGGCAACAAAAGATATGAAATCCGTAATAAAAGAGCTCTAGCGCATAAATTAATTCAAGTAAATTTATAGGTAAAGCATAGGAATGATATAAATTTAACTATATAATTAAATAATATATTGTTCTATTTAGAAATTTTTCATTTGGTAGTATAGTACAAGTATTTATTTTAATATTGATAAAAAAATATAAAATGTTGACATAAAACAAAATAAAAGATATAATATGTTTATTCCATATGAAGGGAAGTGTAGATTGTAATGATTCGCCAATCAAAAATTGCAAGTGAACTTATGAGGTTTGAGAATCAGAAACCATATTTAGAGATTCAAAATCCTCGTATGAAAATGCAAGTAATTTCTTCTAACACAATAAAAATAGGAAGAAAAATTAAACTCTCTCCAGAGGACATCATAATTATTGTCTTTTTAAAGAGAAATGGCGAATATGTAATATCAATTTCAAGATACATGAAATTTGGTATTACAAAGGAAGTGTACTTCAATGTTACGAAAAAGATCTCATCTTTAAATAATATTGAAGGATCAAATTTTATTTCGGCTAGTATAAAAAGCCTAGATAAACTGAAAAAATAAAGAAAAATAGGGCGCTTATATGTAAGCGCCTTATTTTATTTATTCAAAAAATTAAAAGAATAAAATAAAAATATTAAATTTTTTACAAAAAAAGAGTTGACATAAAATAAAGAACGTAGTATAATAAATTTGTTGACCAATATTAACGGACATAATACTATCCGCGACTATTAATAGGGTAGAATAAAAAAGTTTGGAGGTAAATTATTGGGAAATTTTTCAGACGCAAATTCACCAAGTTCAAAAAAACGAAAGGAATAAGCTTTATGAAAACAAGTACTGCTACCGCAACCGCAACCGATGTAAAGGAGAAAAAAAACATGAGAAGAAATAGCGCATATTCATGTATCAACACGATTACCAAGATGATTCGCATGGGTGCGACAGTGGAAGACATTACCGAGAAGTACGGTATTACCGAATCCACTTTGCGGAGCTATCTCCGCAAGCATTTCAAAAGAAGGGATACCCGCATTCGCTATAACAGGCTTTTGAGGGAGAATGCCAAGGCAAAGCAGAACGAAAGTGTTGAAGTTGTAGCAACTGAGACAGCCACTGAAGTGAAGGAATCTGTTGAAGAAACTGCAGAAGTTAGCACTCCGCTGGTAGAACCGGCGAAGAACTTTCCGGATTTTTTCATTATTGATCCGTGCTTGATTCAGGTGTACGAGAACCGAAAGCTCTTCGGAGATATTATGGAAAAGCTCGTATCCGAACATTTAGACTTCGCAATTTATTCGAAGTCGAAGTTGGAACGAATGGCCAAGAAAAGTTGGAGCATGACTGCATCGATGTTGGCACAGCAGATGATCGATGATAAGGCAATCGAAAAGATTGAAACTGTGTTAACAATAAGTGAATATTCAGCCTTCATGGAAGGAATTGTTATTACTGACGCTGAGACGAAGAATAACGGTTTCTTAGAAGATGCCTATGATGTAATCACGTTTGACGAATTTTTGGCGAGAGCTTCAGAGAAGAAGGATGTGGAGGAAAAGGAGGATTCCATTGAATATTTGCGTAAGTTAACAATTCCTGTTACCCTCAATAAGATGGGTCGTATGATATGTGACATCAGTGAGCTCCAGAAAGATTTAAAGAATATTTATGGTGTCGATGAAATCGTAAATGTTCAGATCTTTTCTGAAGACGATAAGGAGAGAAAGACTCCTACCGGAAAGCTGATGATCAGACCCGGTGACACAATTACCTTTGTGGGGGTTGAGAATGGAGAAGGTTTTACCGCAAAGATCAGCATTATTAAGAATACAATTGTGGATAACGCAATCGAGACTTACTATAATGTTGGGGCTGGTGAATCTGCATTCGCAGATAACTGCAATCTGGGCGTTGAAACCAAAACCGCTCTGTAATCAAAATCCATAAGACATACGTAATAAACCGATAACTTTCACATCCCTGGCTGGTAACCGGGGGTGTGTTTTTTTATTTATTTTTATTAATTATTATGATATAGTTATAGCAAGAAGAAATTGCTAGGAGGAAAATAAATGTTAAATATAAGAAAAGCTGAACTAAACGATGTGGACATGCTATTAGACATGAAATTAGATATAATATTAAGTAGTGAAGAAATTGCAGAATTAGATAAAAGAGAGCTAGAAAAAATAGTAAATTATTCTGAAGAAGAAATAAGAGAAAATTTAGAAGATTATAAAATAATAGAAGATAATGACAAGAATATAATTGGAATATTTGCTCTATTTGATTACGATGATGGAAAACTATTAGATACAATATACGTAATTAATAGTAGTCGAAAAAAAGGTATAGGAACTAAAATAATAAAAAATATTATTTTAAATAACTATCAACCAATATATTTATGGGTATATAAAAGCAATAAACTTGCAGTTAAATTATATGAAAGATTAAATTTTAAAATAAAAGAAGAAACAGATACAAGATATTTTATGAAAAATGAAAATATCAAACCCGATAATAATTTAATAAAAGCAAGAGCTTTTTGTTCAGAAGTAGAAAAAATATCAAAAAAATATAATTTAGAATATTTTTTTGTAACAGAAGGTGCAAGTTCAACAAAAGTAGAAAATTGTGGTGCAGTACGAAATGCACGAAACAACCATATAGAGTGGGAAAAAGAAAATGGATATAATCCAAATGAAGATTGGAGCAAAAAAATAACAACTTTATGGTAAGTAAATACTTGTAAAAAAAAGAGAGATATTTTATAATATTTGTAGAAATTTTTAAAATAATTTAAGAAAATATATAAATATACATAAGAGGTGTGAAATATGAAAAATAAAGTGTTAGCAATGTTTTTAATATTAACAATATTATCATTAGGAGTTAAAACATATGCAACAACAATATCAGATTATCAATCACAGCAAAAACAAACTCAAGACGAAAAAGATAAAGCAAAAGAAAACTTACAATCTGTAACTTCAGAAAAAAATACTGTGCAAGAACAAGTATCAACATTAAACGAATCAATTTCTGAAGTTCAAGCAGATTTAAGTGATTTACAGGATAAAATAGATGAATTGGATAAATCAGTAGACAATAAACAAAAAGAATTAGATGAAAAACAAAAATTATTAGAAGAAAGACTAGTGGCTTCATATATGAATGGAAGTACTACATATATGGATGCATTATTTTCAGGAGGAATATCTAATTTCATATCAAATTATGAAACAATTAAACAAATAGCAGAATATGATAATAATTTAATTGGTGAAGTAAAACAAACTAAAACATCATTAGAAAATGATAAAACAGATTTAGAAAATTCTAAAGAGCAAGTACAACAAAAGGAAACTCAATTAAAAACAGAAAAAGCAGAAAGAGAAGAAAAAGTAAAATCATTATCTGTAGAAGAGCAAGCTGCCCAAGCAGAAATTGAACAAAAAGAAAATGAACTTGCAAAAATAAATGCAGCAGTTAAAGCTGAACAAAAGAAAATTGATGAAACAGAGAAAAAACAAAGAGCATTAGAAGCAGCCAAAGCAGCTGCAGCTAAAAATAACAATAAAAAAAATAATACAAATAAAAACAATAATACGAATAATAATAATACAAACAAAAATAACAACACAAATAATGTATCACCATCAACATCAGGAAGCATGAGTTGGCCAACAAGAATAACTCACAAAGTAAACTCAGTATATGCACCAAGAGGAAGATCAGATACATCAGGTTATACAGGAACAGCTCATAAAGGACTAGATATATATGCACCAGCAGGAACACCAGTATATGCTGCAAAAGCAGGAACTGTAGTATATGTAAATTATAGTGGCTATGGAGGCGGATGGGGTCTTTATGTTGTAATATATCATGGAACAGATAGTAGTGGAAAAGCAATGTATACTAGATATGCACATGCAAGTTCAATAGCTTCTGGAATATCTGTTGGAACAAAAGTAACAACAAATACAGTAATAATGTATTCTGGTAATACAGGAGCATCAGAAGGTGCCCATTTACATTTTGAAGTATGTTTGGGAAGTATGTACAGCCAAGTTAACCCAGCTCCATACTTAGGAGTAGCAAATGCAAGAGGAACATATTAAATAAAAAAAAGAATGAATAAAAATCATTCTTTTTTTTATTTCGTATTAATGAGAAGATACAAGATAAAAAACATAACTAGTAGAGTAGTGTAGAAGATATTATATTATAAAAATGTAACGACGCGCAGTTTGGGAGCCTACATCAGATAACAAAAATTATACATTGTCAATCGCAGGTAAATCTTTACTCACACTAGTCAAGTAAAAGCGACCAGTAAGGAGTGGAATTTTTATAATATAATATCTTCGGAACGGTTTAATACTATGAATAATTAATATGTGTCAATAATGTGAAATTTTCATGAATTAGCACTCATATGTTGACTTTGCTAAAAAATGGGTATATTATACATCTAGCAATAAAATAAGCTAAAAAATATATAAGAGGTGTATTAAATATGGAAACAAAACAATTTAAAGCAGAGTCAAAAAGACTATTAGATTTAATGATTAATTCGATTTATACAAACAAAGAAATTTTTTTAAGAGAGCTAATATCAAATGCAAGTGATGCAATGGATAAACTATATTATAAATCACTAACAGACAAAAATATCAATATAAATAAAGATGATTTATTCATAAAAATAACTGCAAACAAAGATAAAAATACATTAACAATACAAGATAAAGGAATTGGAATGAATGCTGAAGAGCTAGAAAATAACTTAGGAACAATAGCTCAAAGTGGATCATTTGCTTTTAAAAATGAAAATGTGAAAAAAGAAGATGTAAATATAATTGGTCAATTTGGTGTAGGATTTTATTCTGCATTTATGGTAAGCAAAGAAGTTGAAGTTATAAGTAAACCATATGGATCAGAAAAAGCATATATTTGGAAATCAAAAGGTGCAGAAGGTTATTCAATAGAAGAAACAGAAAAAGAAGATTATGGAACAACAATAATTTTACATCTAAAAGATGACATAGAAGATGAAAAATATACAGACTTTTTAGGTGAATATAGAATAAAAGGACTAGTAAAAAAATATTCTGATTATATTAGATATCCAATAAAAATGGATGTTGAGAAAAAAGAGCTAAAAGAGGGCTCTAAAGACGAATACGAAACAAAAATAGAAACAGAAACATTAAATAGTATGGTTCCAATATGGAAAAAGAAAAAATCAGATGTAACAGATGAAGAATATAACAGTTTTTATACAACAAAATTTAGTGATTTTGAAAAGCCTGCAAAAATAATAAGAAGCAGTGTAGAAGGTTTACTAAATTATGACATGTTATTATTTATTCCACAACAATTACCATATAATTATTATACAAAAGAATATGAAAAAGGTCTTGAATTATATTCAAATGGTGTATTAATAATGGAAAAATGTAAAGATCTATTACCAGATTATTTTAGTTTTGTAAAAGGTTTAGTAGATAGTCCAGATTTATCATTAAATATATCAAGAGAAATTTTACAACAAGACAGACAATTAAAAACAATAGCCAAAAATATAGAAAAGAAGATAAAATCAGAGCTTGAAAATATGCTTAATAAAGAGCGTGATCAATATGAAAAATTCTTTAAAACATTTGGAATTCAATTAAAGTTTGGAGTTTATAATGATTTTGGAGTAAACAAAGATAAATTAAAAGATCTATTAATGTTCTATTCATCAACAGAGAAAAAATTAGTTACATTAAAAGAATATGTAATGAGAATGAAAGAAGGACAAGACAAAATATATTATGCATGTGGTGAAACTGTAGATAAAATAGATATGTTACCACAAGTTGAAGGTGTAAAAGATAAAGGTTATGAAATATTATATTTAACAGACGAAATTGATGAATTTGTTTTACAAGTATTAGTAAATTATGAGGAAAAAGAATTTGCAAATGTATCAGCAAATAATCTAGATCTAGATAGTAAAGAAGATAAAGAAAAACTAGAAAAATTAAATGAAGAATGCAAAGATATGTTTAGTGCAATGCAAGAAGCAATTCCAGAAGTTTCAAAAGTATGTTTTACAAATAGATTAAAAGATCATCCAGTATGTTTAACAACAGAAGGCGCAATTTCAGTTGAAATGCAAAAAGTAATAAATGCACTACCAAATAATCAAACAATTCAAGCTAAAACATTACTAGAAATAAACGAAAATCATCCAATAGCACAAAAGTTAAAAGAATTATTTAATTCAGACAAAGAAGAGCTAAAAAAATATACAAAAATATTATATGCACAAGCAAAATTAATAGAAGGATTAAATATTGATAACCCAACAGAAATAAGTAATTTGATTTGTGAAATGATAGCTAAATAATAGAAACTTTGAGACAGGTAGACACCTGTCTTTATTCTGTCAATGGGGACGGTTCTAATTGACACATTAAAGCTATTTACACTGATATCTTTATTGCATTTTTAACAGCCACTTGAAAAAAATCAAAAAAATGTTATAATAGAAAGGTGTTCTAATTTGGACAACCTATGAATATAATAATATAAGTCAAGGGGGATAATATAATGGCTTATATTATAGAATCACTGAAAAAAGTGAATTTTAGAACACATAGAAAAAAAGAACATTCAAAAAAATGGCATGAAGAAGATAAAATGTTTATATTTATAGTAATATTAACAGCAATAATAATATCAGTTGATTATGTATTAGTAATAAAATTTATAGAAATATTAAAAAGTTTATAATTAGGAGATGTAACATGAATTTAGCAAGTGATTGGAATGATTATCAAATTTTAGATATGGCAAATGGTGAAAAATTAGAAAAATGGAATAACATAACTCTTGTAAGACCAGATCCACAAATAATATGGAAACAAAAGACATATCCAGAAAAATGGAAAAAAGCAGATGCAAAATATTCAAGAAGTAATACTGGTGGAGGTGCCTGGAATTATAATAAAAAATTACCTTCAGCATGGCAAGTAAAATATAAAGATCTTGTATTTAATATAAAACCTATGGGATTTAAACATACAGGACTATTTCCAGAGCAAGCTGTAAATTGGGATTGGATGATAAATAAAATAAAAAGTACAAATAAAGAAATAAGGGTTTTAAATTTATTTGCATATACAGGTGGAGCAACAGTTGCTTGTTTATCAGCTGGAGCATCAGTATGTCATGTTGATAGTTCAAAAGGTATGGTTTCATGGGCAAAAGAAAATGTTACATCTTCAGGATTACAAGATAGAAAAGTGAGATATATTGTAGATGATGTTGTTAAATTTGTAAACCGTGAAATAAGAAGAGGTAATAAATATGATGCAATAATAATGGATCCACCATCATATGGAAGAGGAACAAATGGTGAGGTTTGGAAATTCGAAGACAACATATATGATTTAGTAGAGCTATGCTCTAAGGTACTAACAGATAAACCATTATTTTTCTTAATTAATTCATATACAACAGGCATATCAAGTATGGTATTAGAAAATATTTTAAAATTAAATATACATGCAAAAGGAAAGTTTTCAAATGGAGAAATAGGAATTCCAATGCAAAATTCAAATTTAGTTTTACCATGCGGAATTTATGGAAGATGGGAATCATAAAAATTAGGTGATAGATATGTAAAATATCTATCATTATTAATGAGAAATGGAGTAAAAAAATGCAAAATTTAAATATATTATATGAAGATAATCATATTATAGTTGTAGAAAAGCCTGTAAATATACCATCGCAAGCTGATAAAACAGGTGATATAGATATGCTTACAATAATAAAACAATATATAAAAGAAAAGTACAATAAACCCGGAAATGTATATTTAGGATTGGTTCACAGGTTAGATAGACCAGTAGGTGGTGTAATGGTGTTTGCAAAAACATCAAAAGCAGCATCAAGATTAAGCGAAGAGGTTCGTCTAAAACAGTTTGAAAAAAAATACTTAGTTATAGCAAATGGAAAATTTGAAAAAGATAAGGGAGAGCTTGAAGATTACTTGTTAAAAAATCAAGCAAAAAATATGAGTAAAGTGGTAAAAGAAGGAACAAAAAATTCTAAACTTGCAAAATTGGATTATGAAGTAATAAAATATGATCCAGATTTAAACTTATCTGTAGTAAAAATAAATTTACATACTGGAAGACATCATCAAATAAGAGTACAATTATCAAGTAGAAATCATAGCATATATGGTGATCAAAAATATGGCGGAAGAGGCCACGGAAAGCAAATATGTTTATGGGCATATAGTTTAAAAATAATACATCCAATAACAAAACAAGAAATGAAATTCGAACTATATCCACAAAAAATAGGTTCATGGAAAATATTAGAAGATTGTATATAAAAAATATTATACGAAACAGCCAAAATTATATATGAAATTTAATTTTAAATTTTATATATAATTTTTTTTGTTGTTTATATACAAAATGATAATACAAATTATTTTTGGTATATTATTGCATCAAGGAAGAGGTGAGAGCCTATGATAGATAAAATTTGTGACAAATTAATGAAAAGAATAAGAGCAAAAATGCCAGAAGTAAATGATGAAAGAGCTGAAGTAATAAAGTATGGATTAGAGCTTATTATTGGGGAACTTCCAAAAATGTTTCTATTATTTATAATAGCTTGGCTACTTGGAATATTTAAATACGCATTAATTTCATTTGCAATAATATTACCATATAAATTAGTTTCAGGAGGAGTACACTTAAAAACACATATTGGCTGTATATTGGGAACTTCACTATTATACTGCGGTAATGTTTTTATAAGTAAATATATTAATATTACAGACATTAAAAATCAAATAATTTTTTCAGCGATAATACTTACATTTGCAATAATAATGATATCATTATATGCTCCAGCTGATACTGAAAATGTTCCAATATTAAGAAAAAAAGAAAGAGCAAAGAAAAAAATTATATCATATATTATAGTTACAGCAATGATAATAATATCATTTTTAGTAAAAGATAGAGTAATAAGCAACATGTTTAGAGTGGGAGTATTATTACAAAGTATTATGATTAGTAAATTAACATATAACATATTCAAAGTGAAATTTGGATATTTAGAATATATAAAAACTCAAAAAAATGCTATATAGCATTTTTACATAAAAATTTTAAGGGGAGGGATTTTTATGATAGAAAAAATCGCAAAAATGGCAGAAAACTGTGCTGAAAGATCTGCAAATAGTTCTTGTATAATAATGGCATTATTACATCAACCAAAAATGCCTAAATCTTTAGTAAAAAAAGATGAGGAATAATTAAAAGAAAAGAGATAGAATAAAAAATTCTATCTCTTTTTTTAGTTATAAAAAACTGAGAGTTCTTGTGTAAATTTATTATTTTTAACTGTTGTAAATAAATCTATATCTGTGTTTTTTGATAAAATTTTATGTACTTTCCACAATCCAATTCCAGAATTATTTTCTTTTGTTGAATAACCTTTTTCAAATATTTTTGTAGTAGATATATTATTATCAATGCAACTATTTTCAATAATAAAAATTTGTTTTTTGACATCAGATCTTATTATAATATTAATTACTTTTTCATCTGTTTCTCTTGCAGCCTCTATAGCATTATCAAGTAGTATACCAAGAATTCTCGAAAGCTCATATATATTAGTGTTAATTTTGCTTAAATCACTAAAAATTTCAAAATTCATAGTGACTCCATCATTGGCAGCTTTATAATATTTGTTATTTAGTAAGCTGTAAATTGAAGGATTATTAATTGTTTGTGGGTTTAGAACATTTAAATTATTGGTTAACTTACAGTCTTCTAATAAACTTTTGTAGTAATTCTTTAGTCCATCCATATCACCCAAATCAATATATCCGCCTAATATTTGAACAATGTTGTCAAAATCATGTTTGAAACATCTTATATTGTCATGTAGCAATGTTAATGTTTGATTATAGATTTTTTCAGTTTCTAAATCTTTGGCCGTTTGTTCCAATTTGTTAGTTCTTATTAAACCATACATGCTACTTATAAAATATATAATCAAACTTGACATAGTAATTATTTTTAGATTTAGCGGGAATATATCTTTATATATTGAAAATATATATGATTCTACAAAGATTGAAGCAATTCCTAAAATTAAATTTATGATAATTATAGACTTGGGTGCTACTTCGAAGAAGTCAATAATTGTTTTTTTTCGTTTCAATAATAAATATAACAAATAAAATGTTGTATATATTAAAGTACAAATTATAATATGGTATAGTGGAATTAGCATTATATCATTTATTGACAAATTAGCAAAAGCAGTAATTAGTATTTGAATAATAAAAGTTGATATAAAACTAAATAAATATACCGTAATAACGGCTAAAAAAGTATTTTTTAAATCTTGTTTAAAAATAATACATAAAGAAAATATTAGAACAAAGATATTAACTATATAGATGTATGGATTTGTTAGAAAAATATTAGACAAACTACCAGTAAAACCAGTTAAAAGAATGTATAAGTATTTTTTTGCTTTTGTTGATTTCAAATTAATTACTTGAGAAAATACCTTATAGAATAATAATGCTTCTACAAAAGATAAAATGCATAAAATTAATTTGTTTGTTACCTCACTAGGTGTCATTAGTATTTGTATAAGATTCATTTTTTAATACCTCCAAAAATTTTTTTCTATAAACTTGACCAATGTAACATTTTATTTCACCGGTTTTATCGAAGTGTATAATCGAATTGTTAATGTTTTTTATATTATTAACATTAACAATATAAGATTTATGACATCTTACAAAATTAGTTGGTAGTTTAGGCTGAATTTTGTTAAATGAAGAATATATACTGTAGTCTTGTTCATCAGCTCTAAATATCAATTTCATATTATCTTTTTCAATATAAAAAATAGAATTAGAATTTATCAATTTTCCATTACTAAGTTTTATAAATGATTTTTTTAAAGGTTCAGTACCAATATCATTAAATAATCTTGAGATAGTGGATTCAAGATTACTTAATGATATTGGTTTTGGTAAATAGTCAAATGTTTTGTATTTATAGGCTAAAAGTAGATATTCTAAATGCGCTGTTTCAAAGATTATATAAATTTTTTTGTTTATACTTCTAATTTTTTCAGCCAAATCTAAACCAGAAATTTTATCATGTAAGTCAATATCTAATATTACAACGTCTACAGTATTATTTTTTACATAATTTAAAAGTTCATTGGCATTGGTTGTCGCAAACGAAATATTACCATCAAAATCATTATTTGTAAGAACTAATTCTAACATTTTTGAAAACCTATCTAATGCATTTTTATTATCATCACACAATACAAAATTTAACATATTTTCCTCCAAAACAAATATATATAGTATAAGTAATATTAATAAATTGCAAATATTAAATTGTAAAATAAAAAAGAACGTAATCTTATAATATACTTAAATTAAAGATTTGTAAATATAAAAGGAGGCAGTTTGTGAAAAAAAATTCAATTTTTGTAAGTGTTTTGTCGATTTTTGTCGTAATAGGAACATTATCATTTTGTGTATACGAAAATAATAAATCGAAATTAGTTGATGTAGTTACAAATGTAACAGAAGATTTTTCAGCCATAAGTAATAAAAAAATTTGTTGGGGAATTAAGAGGTCAGATAACCACGAACAACCAGATGTTGGAAAAGAAAACAAAAGAATAATAGATAAGTATAATGGAATGTGTTTAGGAAATTCAGAAAAAAAGTATTTATATTTAACATTTGATGCTGGATATGAAGCTGGATATACTGAAAAAATAATAGAAGTATTAAAAGAAAATAATGTAAAAGGAACTTTTTTTATAACTGGTCATTATTTAAACACAAAATCAGAGCTTGTGCAAAAAATGATAGAAAATGGCAATACAGTAGGAAATCATACTGTTAATCATAAAAGTATGCCAGAAATAGATTTAAACAAAATAAAAGAAGAAGTTATGAATTTACACACAGCTGTTTACGAAAAATTTGGATATGAAATGAAATACATTAGACCACCTAAAGGCGAATGTAGTGAACGAACAATAAGTTATACAAATTCATTAGGATACACAACTGTTATGTGGTCTTTAGCCTATGATGACTGGGATGAAAATAAACAGGGAAGAGAATCATATGGAAAAGAAAAAGTATTAAATAATCTTCATAATGGTGCAATAATACTACTTCACTCTAATTCAAAAGATAATGCAAATATACTAGATGATATAATAAAAAAAGCAAAAGAAATGGGCTATGAGTTTAAGTCATTAGATGAATTTGAAAGATAGTATAAATGCTAAATATTATAAAATTGGTATGGAAAGGAATTTGTTAAGATGAAAAAAAGTAAGCTAAGTAGGTTAAATAAAATATTAGAAGTACCGTCTGAAATAACTTCGCAAATACCAAAATTAACCAATTTAGGTTTTAAAAAAATGATGATAGAAAACTACAAAAATATATTGGAATATCAAGATTTTTTTATAAGAATAAATACAAGTATAGGTATTATCAACATAAATGGATTTGGTATGAAAATGGAAGAAATGACTAAAGATGATATTATAATTGAAGGTGATATTGATAGCGTAGATTTTGAAAAAATAGAAGATTAAGAGGAGGTCCATAGTTTGTATTTGCAAAGAATTCAAAGCGCAATTATAGGATATGTAAATATAATTGTGGAAGGGTATTATATTGAAAAATTTATAAATGTTTGCAGAAAGAAGCGGAATATATTTAGAAAACTTAAAACGCGAAAAGTCTACAATAATAAAAGCTAGCGTACCAGTTAAAGAATTTAAAAATGTTGCAAAAATTGCAAAGGAAAGCAAATGTAAAATAAAAATAAAAAGCAAAAAAGGTCTTCCTTTTATTTTAAATAGATATAGAAAAAGAAAAATTTTTGCCATATCATTATTATTAGTATTATTTTCACTAGTTATACTGTCTGGATTTATTTGGAATATTGAAATTACAGGAAATGAAACAATTTCTAGTGAAGATATACTTAATATTGCAAAAAGTGAAGGTTTAGAAACTGGAAAATTAAAAAGAAAAGTTGACCCTAAAAAGATTGTTGAAAAAATAAGGTTGGAAAGAGCAGATATTTCGTGGGTTGGAATTAATATTTCTGGAACAAATGTTGTAATAAAAATAGTAGAAGCAGATAAAGCTCCAGAAGTTATAAATAAAAATGATTACTGCAACATTATAGCAAAAAAAGATGCAATGATAGTAAGTGCAAATGCACAAAATGGTACTTTACAAGTTAAAGAAGGAGATGTGGTAAAACAAGGCTCTGTGCTAATTGCAGGTTGGTTAGAGGGAAAGTATACAGGAGTACGTTATGTACACGCTACAGGTCAAGTTATGGCGAAAGTTTGGTATTCAAAAAAAGAAAAAGTATATTATAAACAAAATGAACGAAAACAAACAGGAAATGTAGAAAAAAAGTATTCCATAAATATTAAGAATTTTGCAATAAATTTCTATAAAAAGCTTTCAAAATTTGAAATTTATGATACAATAAATACGGAAAAAAAATTAAAAATATCTTCCAATTTTTATTTGCCATTTGAGTTAATAGTAAAAGAAAATCACGAAGTAATTGAAGAAGAAAAAAACTATACAAAAGACGAAGCAAAACAGATAGGAATAGATAATATATCAAAAGAGCTAAAGTCGCAAATAAATAATGAAAAAGATATTGTTAATGAATATATTAATACCAATGAGAGTGAAGAATATATAGAGGTAGAAGTTATATATGAAGTGCTTGAAAATATTGGAACAGAAGAAAAAATAGCATTATGAAAGGATGAGGAGAATGGAAGAAAAAAGTCTTAAAGTATATGATACTGAAAAAACATTTTTTTCAAAAATAACAAACACTTTAAATAAAATATTAGCTCCAGGCAAAATGGGGTTAAATGGTATGCTAATTTCTATAAAAAGAAATAACGTATTGAAAAATTATGAAAATTATATTCAAAACGAAAAAAATAGTGACAAAAAAGGGATGTTACTAAAAAAATATGAAGAGTCATATTCTTTATATTTAGAAGCTATTGATAAAAACATTATCGAAAATATATACAAAAAAGTAAAAAATAATACTGCTACAGATTTTGAAAAAAATGCATTATCAAAATACTATATGGTTATTCATATAAAAGATAGCGACTATACAGAATACAAATACAGAAAGCAAAAGTTTTTATTAGAGCTAGACAATGAAAATGTAGAAATATCTGGTAAAGAAAAAGTTATAAAAAGATATAACGAGTTTTATTGTGATAAAATGGAAACCTTATATAAAAACATTATAAAACAGTATTCAGTTAAATTAATAGAAAATTTAACTGAAAAAGAAAAAGTAGAAATTTACAATAAAATATTTTCTACATTAGATGAATACATAACAACAATATTACCTAAAAAAATGGAAAAAGATTCATCAAAAGAAATTTATGTTGAAATAAAAGATGAATACAACAAATATAAACAATATTCTAATAACAGATTAGACCAAGCAGAAATGATTGAAAAAAATATGTTATTGTTAGGAATGAGTAGAAGACTTTTCACACACAGTTTACCATTAAGTGTTGCAGAGCAATGTTATATAAAATTAATAAATGATGCAAGAGAGCTAATTGTAGATACAAGAGTTATTAAGAAAAGAGAAAGAGCATATAGCTTGTTATTAACATTAATTGACGAATTTAATTTAAAAGTATTATCTACAAAAGTATACTGGGATAAACCAAATGACAAAAAGCAATTCAGAGAATTTTGGAAAAAATACCAACAAATAGAAAAAATAGAAGACAAACAAAAGGCACAAAAAGAAAAAGAAATTTTATTTATAAAAGAAGATTTAAATAAAGTACAAACAAATGAAAATAAATATTGTAAAATAATAGCATTTTATAAATCAAAATTAGTAGACTTCGGAGTAATGAAAAGATTACCAGCTAAATGTACTACATTACCAGAAGGAATATATATTAAAGATTTAGAAAAACCTAAAAGAAGTAAATCTAGAGCAAAGGTGAAGAAAAAATAATGGAAAAAATAGCAGAAATTAATTATTACGAAACAGAAGAAAATAAAAAATATGAGGATTTAATAAATCAAGTATTAACTACATGTTTTAAGGAAGAAAAAATGGACAAGCTAGGGTTATATGTTAGTATAACCTTGACTTGTCCATCATATATAAAGAAAATAAATAATGAGTATAGAAATATTGATAAAGAAACTGATGTATTATCTTTTCCAATGTTTGAAAAAAATGAAATAGATGAATTAATACAAAATCAAAACAATGTAGTTGAAGATGTTTTAGGTGACATAATAATTTCAGTTGACAGAGTTAAGGAACAAGCAGTAGAATATGGTCATAGTTTCGAGAGAGAATTAGCATATATGGTAGTTCATGGATTTTACCACTTAATGGGGTATGATCATATGAATGATGATGAAAAATCTATTATGAGAGCAAAAGAAGAAAATATATTAAGTAAATTAAAAATAACTAGATAGTAGGTGTAATAATGGACAAAGAATTTAAATCAGGTTTTGTATCAATGATGGGACGAACTAATGTTGGAAAATCAAGTATAATGAATGCTCTTGTTAACGAAAAAGTTGCAGCAATTGCAAATAAACCGCAAACAACAAGAAATGCAATAAGAGCAATTGTAAATAGACCTAATTCTCAAATTATATTTATTGATACTCCAGGAATTCATAAACCAAAATCAAAACTTGGAAATACAATGGTTGAAACTGCTTTTGGAGTAGCAAATGATGTTGATGTAATTTTATTTGTAATAGATGCAACTTCAACATCAATTGGTAAAGGTGATAGAATAATTTTAGATAAAATTAAAGAATCTAAAAAGAAAACTATATTAATTATAAATAAAATTGATTTAGTAAAAAGAGAAGATATAGCAAAATTAATTGAATTATATAAAGATGAGTATAATTTTGAAGCTGTAATTCCAGTATCAGTTGTAAAGCAAATTAATTTAGATGCAATATTAGATGAAATAGAAAAGCATCTTAAGGTGGGTCCTGCATATTATGATATAGAGGAGTATACTGATCAAACAATGAGACAACTTGTTGAAGAAACAATAAGAGAAAAGGCTTTGCGCTTGTTGAATGATGAGGTCCCTCATGGTATATACGTCGAAACGGAAAAAATGAAAGAAAGAACTACAAAAACAGGAGAGCCAATATATGATGTTGAAGCCACAATATATTGCTTAAAAAAATCTCATAAGGGAATAATAATAGGAAAAGACGGAAATATGTTAAAAAGAATTGCATCTTATGCAAGAACAGATTTAGAAAAAATGCTTGATATAAAAATAAATTTAAAAGTTTGGGTAAAAGTCAAAGAAGATTGGCTTAACAATGATACTTTAGTAAAAAAATTCAAATTACAATAATGTGGTGAATAAAAAAGTTTTTTTAGCAAAAGATATGGATATATAAATTAGCATTAATTTAGAATATCAGATTAGGAGATGATTCATATGATAAAACAAATGGCATGGAATACTTTTAAAAATACTGGTGATATTAATACATTTATGGAATTGATTGAACTAGAAAATATAGAAAAAAATTTAAATAAAGAAACAGACTACAAGGTGAATGAATATGGGGAGCTTGAAAGCAAAGGGGATAATACTACAAGAAAATAATATGGGCGATTTTGATAAAATGGTAACTTTGTTAACCCCAGCAGGAAAAATTGGTTGTGCAGCCAAAGGGGCAAGACGTAATAATAGTGCTCTTATGGCTGGCACACAATATTTGTGTTTTGGAGATTATATGTTATATAAAAGTGCTCATTCATACAGAATAAATTCGTGCGAAACAATTGAGGTTTTTTATAATATAAGAACAGATTTAGACAAACTTAAATATGCAGCACATATTACAAAAATTGTTAATGATGTTACAGACGAAAATCAAAACACATATAGAATTTTACAATTATTATTAAATACATTATATGTTATATCAGAAACAGATAAAAATTTAGACTTAGTTTTATCTGTTTTTAGGTTGCGATTATTATGCATAATGGGATTCAAACCAATTGTAAATAAATGTAGTGTATGTGGACAAAATGATAAAATACGATTTTTTAGTATACAAGATAATTGTGTAAAATGTGAAAGTTGTGGAAGAGCAGACAAATCTGCAATAACAATGAATATAACAACATATGATACAATTAGATATATTTCATCAGTCGAAGCAAAAAAAATTTTTTCATTTGATATACCAGAAGAATCAATAAAAGAGCTAGACTTAATTACCAAAATTTACCTAAATGAAAAATTAGAAAAAGAATATAAATTAGAAGATTTATGGTAATACATAAATTTTGGGGACGGTGTAAAAAAATTAAGCCAAATTTTTTACACCGTCCAAAAGTTTTATGGAGTTTAGAATAAAATTGCTGTAATTTTACTTTAAATTACAGATGATGAATTTATAAAATTAGTGGCAAAATATTGATTAAATGTAAAAATGATGATATAAATAATAAGCATAGAAATTTGGCAAGATTTAAAAAATTTTTATTCAAAAAGTTTAAAATTCTAAGTGTAAATTCATACACAAAAAATTCAAAATAATTGAATAACAAAAACAAATATGTTAAAATGGAGGCGATAAATGAGTAATTTAAAACCAACGAACGACTTTGTCTTCAAAAAATTATTTGGAGAGGAAAAAAATGTTGATATTTTAAAAGATTTAATACAATCAATATTGCCAGAGCTAAAAATAGCAAAAGTAGTGGTAAATAAAGATGTAAGTTTAGAGCGAAAATTAATAACAGATAAACTAGGAATATTAGACGTAATGGCAACACTAAATAACAATACTAAAATAAATATAGAGATGCAAGTAGAAGATTTGCACAACACAGTAGAAAGGTCAATATTTTATCAATCTGGAGTATACCACGAAAGTTTAGCAAAAGGAGTATCATACATAAATGCATTTAAAACAATAGGAATATGGATAACAAATTATAATGTATTCAAAGAAGGTCCATTTCACGAAATAGCACGATTAAAAAGGGATTATGAAAACATAATATTAACAGATAAGTATGAACTGCATTACATCCAACTATCAAAATTCAAAAAGAAATGTAAAAGAATATCAACAAAACTGGAGCAATGGTTACTATTCATTATCAATGAAAATATGGAGGAAATAAATATGGTTGATAATAAATATGTAAAAAAGGCAGAAAAAGAGCTTGAATACTTAAGCGGAGACGAAGAAACAAGAAGATTAGCAGAATTAAGAGAAAAAGCAATAAGAGATGAATTAGCTGCAATTGCTCAAGCAAGAGATGAAGGAAAAAGCGAAGGAATAATTGAAGGCGAAAGTCAAAATACAATTAAAATTGCAAAAAGAATGCTTGAAAAGCAAATTGATATTGCTCTAATAATGGAGATAACAGGCTTAACTAAAGAAGAAATTGAAAAGTTATAAACTATAGATAAAGTCAAATTTCTATTTAAGAAAATTCACAACTCAAATTTGAAATATGGGTCGTGAATTTTTTTATTGCGAATAAAATTTTATGGACAAATTTGTAAAAATAGTGTAAAATACATTTGTATAAAAAGTAACATAAGCAATAGATAAACAAATTTTATTGCTTAGTATATACAGAGTCTTAAAATCTATAAAAATCAAAGCTACAATTTATAGCAATTGTAAAACAAAGCCATAAATTGTAACAAATCAAAAGAAGGAATAAAACATATGAAGAAAAAAGTTATTGCTGTTTTAAGTATAATAATACTAATTATAGGCATTATTTCAATAATCAAATATAATAAAAATAAATCAAAATTTAACTACACAATAGAGCAAATTAGTGAAGTTAATTATTTTTTATTAATGCAAAATAATAAATATGGTGTTATAAATAAAAATGGTGACATAGTTGTAGACCCAATTTATGATGTAGTAGAAATTCCAAATGCGTCAAAACCAGTTTTCATATGTAAAGGAAACTATGACCAAAATTCTAGAGAATACAACATACAAGTATTTAATGATAAAAAAGAGCCAATTTTATATCAATACTACACTGTGGAGGCAATAAAACTAAATAATGTAGAAAGCAATGGTAATTATGAAAAAAGTGTTTTAAAATATAAATCTGACAACAAATATGGTTTAATAGATTTTAGTGGAAATAAAATAACAGATGCAATATATGACTCAATAGAAGGTTTTAATTATAGAGAAGGTATACTATTAGTAAAAAAATCAGATAAATATGGAATTATTAATATAAAAGGAGCTTCAATTATTAAACCAAAATATGATGAAATATTGTGTGATGAATATTATACAACAGATTCAAAATATGATAAATCTGGATATATAGTTGGAACTAAAACAGATAAAGGAATGAGATATGGTTATATTGATGGAATAAAAAGAAAGCAAATATTAAAAAACGAATATAACGATATATACAGAATTACTGATAAAATAGATGATAACAATATATATTTAGTAGCTTTTAAAGATGGAAAAGCTGGGGTATATCAAAACAAGAAAAAAATTATAAATAATGAATATGAAGATATTTTATATGATGCAAACAATGATTTATTAACATTACAAAAGACATCAAAACAGGGGGTATCTAAATTTGATGGAACAACAATAATTCCAATAGAATATGATAACATTTTTTTTGCTGGTGAATACATAAATGCACAAAAAGGCGATAAAATAGATATTTATAATTTTGATGGAACAAAAGAAAATTCAGAGTATATTAGTAGAAAAAGTGTTGCAGATAAAAAATACGAAATTGTTTCTACATCTGATGATAAATATAAAATAATAAATAATGAAAATAATAAGGTTATTGATGATAATTATCAATATGTACAATATTTATTCAAAAATTATTTTTCAGTAACGAAAGATAACAAATATGGAATCATTGATTCAGATGGAAATACAATATTAGATTTTAAATATAATATTGTTCAATTATTAGAAAATTCAAATGTTATTCAAATTATTGATGACAAAAGTAATATAGAATTATTAGATGAGAATTTAAAATCTATAATAAAAATCAAAGATGCTAATATTTATACATATGATAATTATTTTAAAGTGTATTCAGATGATAGTGTTCAATATTTTGATAAAAGTGGAAAAAAATTAGAAAGTAAAGATGTATTTCCAAACAATAAATTATTTGCATATAAAGAAAGAAATAAATGGGGTTTTAAAGATAAAGATGGAAATATTGTTGTAAAACCTATTTATGATATGGTAACAGAATTTAATGAATATGGATATGCAGGAATAAAATCTAAGAATAAATGGGGCTCTATTAATGAAAATGGAGATGTAATTAAAGAGCCAACATATGAGGTAGAATCTAATATAATTCCAAGTTTTATTAAGGAATATTATCAAGTAGATTTGGGTTATGGAGAGCCTTATTATACTAATGAAGCAATAATGAAAAGTACTGAAAATGTAATAAAAGATGAAGACTTAAAAAATAATGATAATAAAAAATAAGGAAGGATATAGTTATGTATAAAGAATTTGGAATTAAAGAAGAAGTAATATCACTGGCAGAAAAGATTAATAAAGATTTACTACCAATATTTGATGAAATTGATAAAAATTGTGAATTAAATTCATTAAAAGTATTAAAAGCATTTAACAAATATAATGTATCAGATATGCATTTTAATAGTACAACAGGATATGGATATGGTGATGTTGGTAGAGATACAATAGAAAATATTTTTTCAGAAGTGCTAGGTGCTGAAGATAGTTTAGTAAGAGGACAGTTTATATCTGGAACACATGCTCTTACAGTAGCATTATTTGCTTTTTTAAGACCAAATGATACTATGCTTAGTATATGTGGAAAACCATATGATACATTAGATGAAGTTATTGGTATTGTTGATAATGATAGTTCTTTAAAATCATATGGAGTTAAATATGAACAAATTGATTTAATAAATGATGATTTTGATTATGATAAAATAATTGACAGAGTTTCTAAAAATGATATAAAATTAATTGAAATTCAAAGATCAAGAGGTTATGCATTAAGAAGAAGTATAACACTAGATAAAATAGAAAAAGTAATAAAAGCAATTAGATCTGTTAATAAAAATGTAATTATAATGATAGATAATTGCTATGGAGAATTTGTTGATAAAGTTGAACCTTTGGCATTAGGAGCAGATGTTATGGTTGGCTCTTTAATAAAAAATTTGGGCGGAGGTATTGCACCAAATGGCGCATATATTGCAGGTAAAAAAGAGCTTGTAAAACTTGCAGCTGAAAGATTAACTGCTCCAGGACTAGGAAAAGAAGTTGGTCCTACAATGGGAATAAATAAATATATATTACAAGGATTGTTTATGGCACCAAGTGTTGTAGCTAGTAGTTTAAAAACAGCTATATTTGCAAGTAAAATGCTTGAAGAAATGGGATATAAACCAGTTCCTAGATTTAATGAAAAAAGATCAGATATAGTTCAAACTATTGAATTTGGTGATAAAGAAAAATTAATAAAATATTGTCAAGGAATACAAATGGGCTCACCAATTGATTCAAATTCAATACCAGAGCCTTGGGATATGCCAGGATATACTGATCAAGTAATTATGGCAGCAGGAGCTTTTACACAAGGCTCTTCAATAGAGCTTTCTTGTGATGCACCTATTAGACCACCATATATTGCTTTTATGCAAGGTGGATTAACTTATGAATATGGAAAATTAGGTGTAATGAGAGCAATTTCACAAATATTATAATTATATAAAATAACAAAATGCTCATTTTTAATTATAAAGTGAGCATTTATTGAATTTTGAAAGGATTGAAAAAAATGAAGGTTGTTGTTATTGGTGGAGGACCAGCTGGGATAATGAGTGCAATTTCTGCAAAAAATAGCGGAAATGATGTAATTTTAATTGAAAAAATGAATAGTTTAGGAAAAAAATTACTAATAACAGGAAAAGGTAGATGTAATATAACAAGTAGTTTAAACATAAATGAATTTATACAAAATATTCCTGGAAATGGCAGATTTTTATATAGTGCATTTCAAAATTTTACAAATGAAGATATTATTAATTTACTAAAAAAGCATAATGTAAAAGTAAAAGAAGAAAGAGGTAATAGAATATTTCCTGTTAGCGATAAATCAAAAGATGTATTGGATGCTTTTTATGAAGAGCTAAAAAATTTAAATGTTAAAATATATACAAACTCGACAGTAAACCAAATTATAGTAAAAGATGGCTCTGTAACAGGAGTAGAATATACTTTTAATAACAATAAATATACAATAAATGCAGACAAAGTGATTTTAGCAACAGGAGGAAAAAGCTACCCTACAACAGGTTCAACTGGTGATGGATATGAAATGGCAAAAAAATTAGGGCACACAATTACTGAAATAAAACCATCATTAATACCGATTGTAGCCAACGAAAATTCTGCGATTGAAAAAATAAATTTAGAAGGCTACAAAAATTCTAAGGAGTTATGTAAAAGTTTACAGGGATTGAGTTTAAAAAATGTAAAAATACAATTTGAAGATATTGAAAAAAATAAAGTAATATATGATGACTTTGGAGAAATGTTATTTACACATTTTGGAATATCTGGACCAACAATACTAAGTAGCTCTGCACATATTATAAGATACAAAAATATAAACGAATTACTAAAACAGGGAAAAATAATACTAAAAATCGATTTAAAACCAGCATTAAGTAATGAAAAATTAGATTTAAGAATTTTAAGAGATTTTGAAAAAGAAAAAAATAAACTATTCAGAAATAGTTTAGATGAACTATTACCACAAAAATTAATAGATCCAGTAATACATTTATCAGGGATAAATCCAAATAAAAAAGTAAATGAAATATCTAAAAAAGAAAGAATGCAATTATTAAAAATACTTAAAGAATTTTGCATAACAATAAGTGGGTTTAGACCAGTTGAAGAAGCAATAATAACAGCTGGAGGAATAAATATAAAAGAAATAAATCCTAAAACAATGGAATCAAAATTAATAAATAACCTATATTTTGCTGGAGAGATAATAGATGTTGATGCATACACAGGAGGATTCAACTTACAAATAGCATATTCGACAGGAGTAACTGCAGGATTAAATTAAAAGGAGAATACTATGGAAAAATTTAAGACAATATTAGAAAAAAATACAACAACTGAAATAATAGAAAAAAAATCAAGATTCATAGCAAACTTATTTTATGTAGAAACACCACAAGAAGCAGAAGATAAAATAAAGCAAGTAAAAAAGAAATACTATGATGCGAAACACAATTGCTTTGCATATATAACATTAAATGGAAATGAAATACAAAAGAAATGTAGTGATGATGGAGAGCCAAGTGGAACGGCAGGAGCTCCAATGTTAGAAATATTAGAAAAACAATCAATATACAATGTAGTTGTAATAGTAACAAGATATTTTGGTGGAATCTTATTGGGTACAGGAGGATTAGTAAGAGCATATTCGGATTCATTAAAAGAGGCAATAAAAAAATCTACATTAGTCGAACAAGAGCCTGGATATGAAGCTGAAATAAAATTGCCATATGCTGATTTTGAAAAATTTAAGTATTATTGTAATAAAAATAATATAAATATAATAAATTCTGAATATTCAGATTTCATTATTTGTAAAATAGAAGTGAATGATGCTGAAAAAAATAGATTAGAAATTGAGTTTAGAGAGCAAAATAATTTTAAAATTATGACATTCGACATAATTCGACAAAAAAACATCTCCAAAATGTCGAATAAACTCGATTAAAAGGGCACGAAAACCCATAAAATCCGCCATTTTGTATTGCAAACTGCCAAAAAAGAAAGTATAATTTGAATGTAAAAAGATGATTAGGAGGGTTTAGGGTGAATAAGAAAATAACAGTATTAATTGCAGATGATAATAGTGAATTTTCTGCAACTTTGGCAGGTTATATAAATGCTGAGGAAGATTTAGAATTAGTAGGTATAGCAAGAGATGGAGTAGATGCATTTGATATGATAAAAAATTTAGAACCAGATATTGTACTGTTAGATGTAATAATGCCAAGATTAGATGGATTAGGAGTATTAGAAAGATTAGAAGAAAACAATATTGAAAAGATGCCAATGTGCATAATGCTTTCTGCTGTTGGTCAAGATAAAATAACACAAAAAGCTATTAATTTAGGTGCACAATATTATATAGTAAAACCATTTGAAATAAGTGTATTAATAAAAAGAATAAAAGAGCTAAAGTTTTTTCAACCGGTTCAATCGAAAATACCATATACAAGTCGTGAAATAAAAACTTCATACATAGAAATTGCTCCAAATGAAAAGAAAAATGAAGAAAATTTGGAAGCATTAGTTACAAATATGATACATGAAATAGGTGTTCCAGCTCACATAAAAGGATATCAATATTTAAGAGAAGCTATAATGATGGTTGTAAACGATATTGACATAATAAACCAAATAACAAAACAATTATATCCTGAAATTGCACAAAAATATCATACAACACCATCAAGAGTTGAAAGAGCAATTCGCCACGCAATAGAAGTTGCTTGGGGAAGAGGAGAGCAAAATACCGTAGAAAGTATATTCGGTTATACAGTAAATGCAGCTAAAGGTAAACCTACAAATAGTGAATTTATTGCAATGATTGCAGATAAATTAAGATTAGAGCTAAAAACAGCGTAAAAAATATAAAAATTGTATAAAAAAATTTAGTCATAGTATACTAAATAGGTATATTATGACTTTTTTCTTTTCTTAATAAAAAATATATTAAAATTAATAAAATGGAAATATTTTCTTGATATTTTATGTATTGTAGTGTATTATATAATAAGTTGAAAAATATGCAAAATGTAGTTATGAAAGGAGAAAAAATGTATAAATTAAAGAAAAAAGTAACAATAATACTTGCAATAGTTATATTATTAATTACTACTGTAACTGTAAATGCAACAGAAGTAAATACTAGTAAAAATGCAAATAATACAATAAGTAATAACACAATAACTAATAATCAATTACCTAAAGAAGAAAGTGCAGCATCTACATTAGTAGATATAAAAGATGGCCAATTAAAAACAATGGATGACTATAAGGCTAAGTATGGTTCAGATACATATGGTATGGTTGCTTACATATTACATTTAGTACAAGTATATAGTATACCAATAGGACTAGTTGGAATTGCCTTTTGTGCAATATTTGAATATGTAATAGGTATGAAACGTTTAGATATAAGGGATAAAGGATTTAATTCAATGATTGCAGCTGTTACAATAATAATTATATGTCAAATTTTACCATTAATATTTGCTGTGGTTGTTAAATCAACAGATTAACATAAAGATAAGGAGAAAAGATTATGAGAGTGCTATTTGCAGTTAGTAATAGTGAAGATTCCAAAGGTGATATTGTAGATGTAATATGTAATGAATACCAAAAGGAATACAAAAAAATAATATCATATAAAAGAGTTTTTTATTATGATGCAATAATAAACGAAATTAGACAAAGCAGAGATAATAAATATGATAGAATTATTATTAGTGAAGATTTTGAAAAGGTTTTAAATGACACATATGAAAATGAAGATTTTAATTTATATAAACGTATAGATGAGATTACAGATGAAGCATATAAAGATGATGGAACAGGGATACCAATTATTCTATTATGTAGTGATAGAAGAAGCAAAAGAGATTCTATTGTTTCAAAGTTATTTGTATTAGGTGTATATAATATGTTATTTGGAAGAGAAAGAACAATACAAAATGTATGTGCTTTAATTGAAAAACCAAGAAATAAAAGAATGGCAAAAGTTTTATATAATATAGACCCAACAGCTGTTAAATATACTAGTTCAAATAATGAAAACATAATAAGTGATAAAGAATTATTAAGTATATTAAAATTCTTTAATATAAATAAGGATAAGGTTGAAAAGTGTGTAAGAGGATTTGCAAAAATATCAAGAGAATACACAGATGAGCAAATTCAACTAATTATAAAAAAGTTACCACTTGATGTAAGAATAATACTTGAAGATAATTCAAAAGAATATCAGAAATATTCAAAAGTAAGTGTAAAAAGACAAGTTCAACAAGCAGAAAATAATTTTGTAAGTAGAGACTTAGATAAAGATTCTGGAGTTGATAGTTCGGATGTAATAATACCAAATCAAGTTAATAGAAGAGGTATATTTAGAAAATTAAATGGGCAAAAATAAATTAACATAAAAATAGAAAACGGAGGTAGTACAAATGAAAGTTTTATTTGCAATAAGGGATGATAATAATATTGTTGATAGTATAGCACGTAAATATCAACGAGATTATAACAAAAAATTGTTATATAAAGAAGTAAAAAACTTTACTGCAATTTTAAGAGAATTACAACAGAATAATAGTTATGATAGAATAGTAATTAGTGATAATATTGATGAGAAAATTAATAAAAGTGAAAACAAAAATAAATTAATTTTAAGCCGTTTAAACTCAATAAGAAAAGCTGCTATTAATAAAAATAATAAATCAATTCCTATAATATTTATATCAAATAACGATAAAATAAAAAAACAATTATTTGATTTAAATATATATAATGGAATATTAAGTGAAGATAAAATTAAAAGAAAATTATATGAATTAATGCAGAAACCTAGAAATAGTAAAAAAGCAAAGGAATATTACAATATACAAGAAACACCAAAAGCACAAGGTGTACAAAAAACAGTAAGCAAAAGCGTAGATAAGCAATCTAATGAAAAAAGTGAAGTTGAAAAGGTAATAAATTATTTAAATCAAACAGGTTTATCAGACGAAAAATATGTAAAAAAATTTGAAAGAGCATATTCAACTTTAAGTAAATCCGATTTAGATATTCTTATAAAATCATTATCTGCTAGAACCAAAAAAATATTATCAAATAATAGCACTAGATACAATAAAATAGTAGATACAAAGAAGGCCAACAAAGCATTAAATAGTAAAAAGACAGTAAACAATGAGGTTACAGAAACAACAGAAGAAACAACTACAAAAAGAGGAAGAGGAAGACCTCGTAAACAACCAAAAGAAGATGAATTAGAGGAAGAGCCAGTAGTAAAAAGAAAAAGAGGAAGACCTCGCAAAGTTAGTTTAGAAGAAGAGCAAACTATAAAGAAAGAAAATCAAAAAGAAGAGCAATCAAAAAATGTAAACAAAAAGCCAGAAAAAACTAAAAAAACTATAAATAAAACACAAAAAGTAAGTACTAAATTAGAAAAGGCTGTTAATAAAACAGAAGAAGTAGATGATAAGCCAGAGAAAGTAACCAATAAAGCAGAAAAAGTGGCAGTACCTAATAAAAAACAAAATAAAGTATCAAAAAAAGAAGAAAAATATGATAAATTGGATGACTTGGAAGATGATGATTTTGAACTAGAAGAAGATTTAGAATCTACAGATGCAACAAATAATGAGTTAAAAAATGATAATTTAGATGCTCTAGAAGACGATGACCTAGACGATGATTTCTTTGATGATGAAGAAGAAAATAATGACGATAAAGACAATAGAGAAGACGATGACGATTATGATGATTTAGATTTAGATGAGGACGATGATGATTATGATAATCTAGATTTAGACGAAGATGAAAACGATTATGACGACCTAGATTCAAATGAAGAAGATGATGACAATCATGATGACTTAGATTTAGATGAAGATGATAACGAACATGACGACATAGATTCAGATGAAGAAGAAGACGATTATGACGACCTAGATTTAGATGAAGATGATGACGAACACGACGACCTAGATTCAGATGAAGATGATGACGAACACGAGGACCTAGATTTAGATGAAGAAGAAGACGATTATGACGACCTAGATTTAGATGAAGATGATGACGAA